>ERZ1022779.46-NODE-46-length-13427-cov-17.390742_pt1 | contig 13427 bp, 8 predicted proteins | sample MGYA00520900_ERZ1022779 | MGnify/ENA primary metagenome ERZ1022779 (study PRJEB33162, sample SAMN09537586) | freshwater metagenome | isolation source: freshwater | place: Canada:Alberta | collected 2017-07 | study: EMG produced TPA metagenomics assembly of the... | reverse complement strand
ACGAGGATTGCTCCGTCCATCTGTGCAGCACCAGTGATCATGTTCTTGATGTAGTCAGCGTGACCTGGGCAGTCAACGTGTGCGTAGTGACGCTTCTCTGTCTGGTACTCGATGTGAGCGATAGAGATTGTGATACCGCGTTGACGCTCTTCAGGAGCCTTATCGATATCTGAGAATGCTGTTGCAGCATTCAGTGTTGGGAATTTGTCATGCAAAACTTTTGAGATCGCTGCAGTAAGAGTGGTCTTTCCATGGTCAATGTGACCGATGGTTCCAATGTTTACGTGCGGCTTTGTGCGCTCGAACTTGGCCTTTGCCATTTTGGTTCCTCTTTCGTTTACTAGTGCTTAGTTATTAGGGGTTGTGCTTTTTAGTGCTAGGGATTTATTCGCCGCGAACCTTCGCAATGATTTCTTTCGCTACGTTGCCAGGTACTTCGGCATACGAATCGAATTCCATTGAGTAGCTTGCGCGACCTTGAGTTCTGGAGCGGAGATCGCCGACATAGCCGAACATCTCTGACAACGGAACTAGCGCCCTAACAACGCGGGCACCTGACCGCTCATCCATGGCCTGAATTTGACCACGACGACTGTTGAGATCGCCGATGACATCACCCATGAAGTCTTCAGGGGTAACAACTTCGACCTTCATTACTGGTTCAAGAATTGCAGGATCAGCAAGCTTTGACGCTTCCTTGAACGCTGCGATACCAGCCACCTTGAAAGCGAGCTCCGATGAGTCAACATCGTGATACGCGCCGTCAAGAAGAGTTACTCGTACATCAGTTAATGGGTAACCAGCAAGAGGACCTGAGGTCATTGCTTCTTGGCAACCCTGATCTACTGAAGGGATGTACTCGCGTGGAACGCGACCTCCAGTGATCTTGTTTACGAATTCATATCCGCCTTCAACCGCGCCAGTTGGAAGTGGCTCGATTGCAATCTGAATCTTTGCGAACTGTCCAGAACCACCAGTCTGCTTCTTGTGTGTGTAGTCGTGACGAGCAACAGCCTTGCGAAGTGTTTCGCGGTAAGCAACCTGAGGCTTACCAACGTTTGCTTCAACCTTGAACTCGCGACGCATACGGTCAACAAGAATTTCAAGGTGAAGTTCACCCATACCAGCGATGATTGTCTGGCCTGTTTCTTCATCAGTCTTAACGTGGAATGTTGGATCTTCTTCAGACAAACGCTGAATCGCAACGCCAAGCTTTTCTTGGTCACCCTTTGTCTTTGGCTCGATAGCAACAGAGATAACTGGTGCTGGGAAGTCCATTGATTCAAGGATTACTGGCTTAGCTGGATCACAGAGAGTCTCACCTGTTGTTGTGTCCTTAAGACCCATAACAGCAACGATCATTCCTGCACCAACATTGTCACGCTCTTCGCGCTTGTTTGCGTGCATCTGGTAAATCTTTCCGATGCGCTCCTTGCGATCCTTAGCTGAGTTCAAGATTGTTGAACCAGTTTCTAGAACGCCTGAGTACACGCGGATGAAAGTAAGTTTTCCAAGGTGTGGATCTGTCATGATCTTGAAAGCAAGAGCTGAGAATGGCTCGTCATTCTTTGGAAGACGCTTGATTTCCTTCTCAGGATCATTCATGTCATGACCAACGATTGCATCAACATCTAGTGGGCTTGGAAGGTAGCGAACAACAGCATCAAGCATTGGCTGGACACCCTTGTTCTTAAATGCTGAACCAGTTAGAACTGGTGAAAGCTTTGCAGCAAGTGTTGCGCGACGAATACCGGCAATGATTTCTGCTTCTGTTAATTCAATTCCTTCAAGGAACTTCTCCATCAACTGATCATCATTTTCAGCAAGAGTTTCTAGCATTTCTAGGCGAGCAGCCTTTGCTGCTTCTAGCATGTCAGCTGGAATCTCTTCAACTGTGTAATCTTCACCCTTTTGTGTTTCTCCACGCCAGGTAAGTGCCTTCATCGCGATTAGATCGACAACACCAAGGAAGTCAGACTCTGCACCGATTGGAAGTTGTAGAACTAATGCAACAGCATTTAGGCGATCCTTGATCATGCCAACGCACTTATCAAATGATGCACCTGTACGGTCTAGCTTGTTAACAAAACAAATACGTGGAACTGAGTAACGATCTGCTTGACGCCATACAGTTTCAGATTGTGGCTCAACACCAGCAACACCGTCGAATACAGCAACAGCGCCATCTAGAACACGAAGGGAACGCTCTACTTCAACTGTGAAGTCAACGTGACCAGGTGTATCAATGATGTTGATGAGGTGCTTGTCCCACATACATGTAGTTGCAGCTGAAGTGATCGTGATTCCACGTTCTTGCTCCTGCTCCATCCAGTCCATGGTTGCCGCACCTTCGTGCACTTCACCGATCTTGTAGTTAATACCTGTGTAGAAAAGGATGCGCTCAGTAGTCGTGGTTTTTCCCGCGTCGATGTGAGCCATGATTCCAATGTTGCGAACCGTAGCTAGATCGATCTTCTCTACTGTTGACACTTATATTCCTCTTCTCGTCTTTTCGTAAATTCGTGGATTACCAGCGGTAGTGAGCAAACGCCTTGTTTGCTTCCGCCATTTTGTGGGTGTCTTCGCGACGCTTTACAGCAGCACCAAGGCCGTTGCTTGCATCAATAAGCTCATTCATTAAACGCTCTGCCATTGACTTTTCGCGGCGTGAACGTGAGTAATCAATTAACCAACGTAGGGCCAAAGTTGTTGAACGGCTTGCCTTAACTTCAACTGGCACCTGGTAAGTAGCTCCACCAACACGGCGTGAGCGAACTTCAACAGCTGGCTTGATGTTATCTAGTGCGCGCTTCAAAGTGATCAGTGGATCAACCTGTGTCTTAGCGCGAGTACCTTCTAGTGCGTTGTAAACAATTGCTTCAGCAGTTGAACGCTTACCGTGTAGAAGAACGCGGTTAATTAGCGCAGTAACAACTGGTGAGTTGTAAACAGGATCTGCAACAACAGGTGACTTAACAACGGGGCCTTTACGTGGCATTAGCTAGCCTTCTTCTCTCTCTTAGTTCCGTAGCGTGAACGTGATTGCTTACGGTTCTTAACACCTTGTGTATCTAGTGATCCGCGAATGATCTTGTAACGAACACCAGGCAAATCTTTTACACGACCACCGCGAACAAGAACAATGGAGTGCTCTTGCAAGTTGTGACCTTCACCTGGAATGTATGCAGTGACTTCCATGCCACTAGTAAGACGTACACGTGCAACCTTGCGAAGAGCAGAGTTTGGTTTCTTAGGGGTTGTTGTATAAACGCGTGTGCAAACACCGCGTCGTTGTGGTGAACCCTTAAGTGCAGGTGTGCTTGTCTTCGTAGTCTTTTCTGCACGACCACGACGAACTAGCTGTTGAATTGTTGGCACTTCATCTCCATTCGTAACTTCGTTACTGATCTTTATTCACGCTTATTTGCCGACCCACGCGGTCGGGTGTGTTGCACCCGATTCGCATATGTTCCGTAAAAAGTTTTGCAACTTGTTCACGAACGCAAGCAAAGAAGCCCTATAAAAGAGCAGACGCGAAGGGTAACCCAACCCGCTCACGCGAGGCAAATCCGTGCTTTTACTCCTTTATTGGGAGATGGGCCCTAAACCAGCCAGAATTTGCTCCTCGGCGTGTCGGGATCCCTCGAGGGTATAGATCCACCTCTGGAAATTCCCTGAAGAAAAACTCACTATTACCCCCGGCTTTTTACGCTTAATAACGCAAAAATCCTTGGTTTTGAGCCTGCGCATGACCCCAATGAGGACCACATAGGGAAAAGCTGTGCCTGGGGCACGCACCCCTTGAAGCACCTGGGTGGTCCACAGATTGTCTACAAATTCGATGGATTCGACCTGGCTGACATGAGCCTTTGGGGCTGGCCAGCATGCGGCCACCTTTTCTAAGGGGCTCAATTGGAGCCTGAGCTCTGTGCCATCCGTTACCAAAATCGCCATAGAAAGAAGGGTACTACTGATGCCATTTATGGTTCGCTGGGTTCATGAGCACACCACATATCTCGGCTAAAAAGGGCGACATTGCCGATCGCATCCTTCTACCTGGCGACCCACTGCGCGCTAAGTGGATTGCAGATAACTACCTAGAAAATGTTACGCAATTTAATGCAGTGCGAAACATGTTTGGTTTCACCGGAACTTATAAAGGGGAACGAGTTTCTGTCATGGGAACTGGCATGGGTCTTCCTTCTATTTCAATTTATGCAACTGAACTTTTCAATGAATACGATGTTCAGGTAGCAATTCGAATCGGAACATGCGGCGGATTGCTAGAAAAGACAAAGGTTGGCGATGTCATTCTTGCAATGAGCGCGTCAACTGATTCAAACATCAATCGTCGTTTTACAAACAACTTAGATTTTGCACCCCATGCAGATTTCAAACTATTACTTGCTGCCTATGAAGCATCTAAGGGCAATCCAAATGTTCACATCGGTGGCGTTGCCTCAATGGATTACTTCTATGATGAAACTGACTCTGCGCAGAAGTTGATTCAGCACGGAGTACTCGGTGTTGAAATGGAAGCTAGTGCTTTGTATTCAATTGCAGCGCGCAAGCAACGTCGTGCATTGGCGGTCTTAACTGTTTCTGATCACATCATTACCCACGAATCAATGCCTTCAGAACAGCGCGAGAAATCTCTTAACGCCATGGTGGAGATCGCACTAAGCGCCCTACTGAACGGATAAGTGATGACAACAGCTGAACTCTTATTACTTGGCATCGTCACATTCATCCTTGTTGATTTTGCTGCAGGTCGTGTCATTGATTTCCTCAATGAAAGCAACAAAAACGTCGCTCTGACAGGAGTGGCCGCAGAGATCTATAACCCAGACGAGTATGCAAAATCCCTTGAATATGGCACCGCTAAATACAAGGTGGAGATGCTGACCACTGTAATTGCCACTGTAGTAATGCTTTCAGCCATCATTTTGGGCTGGTTTGCTTGGTTAGACGAGGTAATAAGAGACCGTTATAGCAATGATTTGCTGGTAACTGTGATCTTTTTTGGCGTTCTAATACTGGTTTCCATGATCGGAAATCTTCCTATTTCCTATTACTCCACTTTTGTTATCGAAGAAAAGTTTGGCTTTAACAAGACAACTAAGAAATTGTTTGTCATGGACACAATCAAGCAACTACTTCTGAGCATCGCACTTGGCCTGCCAGTAATTGCATTGATTGCCTGGATTTACCAATCTCTGCAATCTACTTTCTGGCTTGTTGGTTGGCTTGCAGTCTCTGCAATCACCTTGTTTATGTTTGTTTTTGGAACACGAATCTTCTTGCCAATGTTTAATAAGTTAAAGCCACTACCAGAAGGTGAGCTTCGCACTGAAGTTGAGGCTTACTGCCAATCCCAAGGTTTTCCATTGTCAAAGTTGTGGGAGATGGATGCATCAAAGCGTTCCACAAAACTCAATGCCTTCTTCTCAGGCATGGGCAAGGTAAAGATCATCGGTCTCTATGACACTTTGATTGAAAAGCTAACGACTAAGGAAACTGTGGCAGTTCTTGCCCACGAAGTAGGTCACTACAAGCGCAAGCACGTCTACACAATGTTTGCCTTTAGTAACATCCAAACACTAGTTATTTTTTCTTTGATGGGTTGGTTGCTGAGTAATCCAAACCTTTCAAAGGCACTTGGCTCAGATATCCCAAGCTTTCATCTTTCAATGATCGCTTTCTTCATGCTCTTTACCCCGGTTTCAACTGTGCTGGGATTGATTAACAACTCATTCTCACGCCACAACGAATACCAAGCAGATCAGTACTCAATCGATACCTATCCAGGTGCGCGGGACCATATGTATTCAGCACTTAAGAAACTATCTGTTGAGTCTTTGAGTAACTTAAACCCACACCCTGTATACGTTGCGGTGCATTACTCACACCCACCGATTCTTGATCGATTGGCTAATTTGAAGAAATAGCCTGTTATTACAATAGAAAAGCCCCTGATTTCTCAGGGGCTTTTCTTATTAAGTAAGTTTTAACGAGGTACTTCAACCTCATCGAGACGAACAGCCTCACCAGAACCTTGTTGGTCAAATGGTGTGAAGTCGTACTCGTCATATGCTGCATAAACAGCGGCCTTTGCTTCTTCCGTTGGCTCAACACGAATGTTGCGGTAACGGGCAAGACCAGTACCGGCAGGAATCAACTTACCGATGATGACGTTCTCCTTCAGACCGAGCAATGGATCGCTCTTCTCTGAAAGTGCAGCATCTGTAAGTACACGAGTTGTTTCCTGGAATGAAGCCGCTGACAACCATGACTCAGTTGCAAGAGATGCCTTAGTGATACCCATAAGTTCTGGGCGACCTGAAGCAGCCTTTCCACCTGATGTCACAACGCGACGGTTTTCAGTCTCGAAACGACCACGCTCAACAAGCTCGCCTGGAAGTAGATCCGCGTCCCCTGCTTCAAGCACAGTGATGCGCTTTAGCATTTGACGAACAATTACTTCAACGTGCTTATCGTGAATTCCTACACCCTGTGAGCGATACACAGACTGGATTTCATTAACCAAGTGAACCTGAGTTGCACGTGGTCCAAGAATACGAAGAACCTGCTTTGGATCAATCGCGCCAACAACCATCTTCTGGCCAACTTCAACGCGTGAACCATCTTCTACAAGTAGCTTCTGACGACGAGTGATTGGGTAAGCAACCTCTTCGCCTCCATCATCTGGAGTAACGACGATCTTCTTACCCTTTGCATCTTCGCGGAATGAAACAACACCTGCTGTTTCAGCGATCGGTGCAACACCCTTAGGTGTACGAGCTTCGAAGAGCTCAACGATACGTGGAAGACCGTGAGTGATGTCATCACCAGCAACACCACCAGTGTGGAAGGTACGCATTGTTAGCTGTGTACCAGGCTCACCGATTGACTGTGCTGCAATGATTCCAACTGCTTCACCGACTGCAACGCGCTGACCTGCTGCAAGTGAACGACCGTAGCAAGCTGCACACTGTCCGACCTTGCTATCGCAAGTTAGAACTGAGCGAATCTTTACTTCGTCAATGCCAGCTGCAACAAGTTCATCGATGTTGCGATCTCCAAGATCAGTACCTGCTGGAAGAATTACCACGCCATCAACAACTGCATCTTCAGACAATGTGCGTCCGAATACTGAAGTTTCAACGTGATCAAACTTAACTAGGCCACCTGACTCTTGACGAACACCAACCTGTAGAACAAGACCGCGATCAGTACCGCAATCTTCTTCACGGATGATGACATCCTGAGCAACGTCGCAGAGACGACGAGTTAGGTAACCAGAGTCAGCGGTACGAAGCGCCGTATCTGCAAGACCCTTACGAGCACCGTGAGTAGAAATGAAGTACTCAAGTACTGAAAGTCCTTCACGGAAGTTTGACTTGATAGGGCGAGGAATAATTTCACCCTTTGGATTTGCTACAAGTCCACGCATACCCGCAATCTGACGGATCTGCATCATATTTCCACGAGCACCAGAGAAGACCATCATCCACACTGGGTTAATGCGAGGGAAGTTTTCTTCCATCTCCTTACCCACTTCAGCTGTTGCCTTTGTCCAGATCTCGATCAATTCCTGACGACGCTCGTCATCAGTGATGAGTCCCTTTTCATATTGCGATTGAACCTTGTCAGCCTGTGTTTCGTAGCTTTCAAGAATTTCCTTCTTGCGTGGTGGTGTAACAACATCTTCGATACCGATTGTTGCACCAGCGCGAGTTGCCCAGTGGAAGCCAAGTGACTTCAACGCATCAAGCGTTTCTGCCACAACTACCTTTGGATAGAACTCAGCAAGGCGATCAACAATTGATCCAAGCTGCTTCTTTGTTACATCAAGATCAACAAATGGGTAATCAGCTGGAAGCGCTTCGTTAAACAACGCGCGACCAATTGTTGTTTCAATTGTCTCTGATGTTGGAGTCAAACGAATTTTGATCTTCGCTTGCAATGACACTGAGTGCTGATCGTGAGCCATGATCGCTTCTGCAATAGAACCGAATGCACGACCTTCACCTAGCTCGTTGTCACGAACCATTGTTAAGTAGTAAAGACCAAGAACCATGTCCTGTGTAGGAGATGTAATTGGACGGCCTGATGCTGGTGACAAGATGTTGTTTGAAGACAACATCAAGATGCGAGCTTCTGCCTGTGCTTCAGCAGATAGAGGTAAGTGAACCGCCATCTGGTCACCGTCGAAGTCAGCGTTAAATGCTGTACATACGAGTGGGTGAATCTGAATTGCTTTACCTTCAACCAATTGAGGTTCGAAAGCCTGAATACCTAGACGGTGAAGGGTTGGTGCGCGGTTAAGCAGAACAGGGTGCTCTGCAATAACCTCTTCAAGAACATCCCAAACAACTGGACGTGCACGCTCAACCATACGCTTTGCAGACTTAATGTTCTGCGCGTGGTTTAGATCTACAAGTCGCTTCATTACGAATGGCTTGAAAAGTTCAAGTGCCATCTGCTTTGGAAGACCGCACTGGTGCAGCTTCAACTGTGGACCAACAACAATTACTGAACGACCTGAGTAGTCAACGCGCTTACCGAGCAAGTTCTGACGGAAACGTCCTTGCTTACCCTTAAGCATGTCTGACAATGACTTCAGTGCGCGGTTACCTGGACCTGTAACTGGACGACCACGACGACCGTTATCGAACAACGCATCTACAGCTTCCTGCAACATACGCTTTTCATTGTTAACGATGATCTCTGGTGCACCGAGATCAGCTAAACGCTTCAAACGGTTGTTACGGTTGATAACACGACGGTATAGATCGTTTAGATCTGAAGTCGCAAAGCGACCACCGTCTAGCTGAACCATTGGACGTAGATCAGGTGGAATAACTGGAACACAATCAAGAACCATTGATGCTGGCTTGTTGCTTGTTGTAAGGAATGCGTTAACAACCTTCAAGCGCTTGATTGCACGAGTCTTCTTTGCACCCTTGCCGTTTTCAGAAAGATCTGTAAGTAGCTTGTGCTCAGTTTCTAGATCAAATGTCTCTAGACGACGCTTGATTGCAGCTGCGCCCATGTCACCCTTGAAGTACATGCCATAACGGTCACGCATTTCACGGTAAAGGTTCTCATCGCCTTCAAGATCTTGAACCTTAAGGTTTTTGAAGCGTGCCCACACATCTTCTAGACGTGTGATTTCACGCTCTGCACGATCACGGATCGCCTTAAGTTCGCGCTCTGCTGATTCACGAACCTTGCGCTTAACATCTGACTTTGCATCCTCAGCTTCGAGTTCTGCAAGATCTGATTCAAGCTTCTTGGTGCGCACATCAACATCATTATCGCGACGTGTTTCGATCTTCTTGCGATCATTAGCAAGCTTCTTTTCCATCTGTGGCATATCTTCTTCACGCGCTTCAGCATCAACTTCTGTGATCATGTAAGCAGCGAAGTAAATAACCTTTTCTAGATCCTTTGGAGCAAGATCAAGTAGGTAACCAAGGCGTGATGGAACACCCTTGAAGTACCAGATGTGAGTTACAGGAGCTGCAAGCTCGATGTGACCCATGCGTTCGCGACGAACCTTTGCACGTGTGACTTCAACACCACAACGCTCGCAAATGATTCCCTTGAATCGAACGCGCTTGTACTTACCGCAATAACATTCCCAGTCACGAGTAGGTCCGAAGATCTTCTCGTCGAATAGGCCGTCCTTTTCAGGCTTTAGTGTGCGGTAGTTAATGGTCTCTGGCTTCTTAACCTCACCAAAAGACCACTCACGAATATTGTCTGCAGATGCGAGACCGATACGTAGTTCATCAAAGAAGTTGACATCTAACATGTTATTTTCCCTCTCACACTTCTTCAACGCTGCTTGGCTCAACTCGTGACAAGTTGATACCTAGCTCTTCGGCGGCACGGAATACTTCTTCATCTGTATCGCGCATTTCAATTGCGACACCCTCTGAAGAAAGCACTTCTACATTGAGACATAGTGATTGCATTTCCTTGATAAGTACCTTGAATGACTCAGGGATACCTGGCTCAGGAATGTTTTCACCCTTAACGATTGCTTCGTACACCTTTACGCGGCCGAGAACATCGTCTGACTTAATAGTGAGTAGTTCTTGGAGTGTGTAAGCAGCACCGTAAGCTTCAAGTGCCCACACTTCCATTTCACCAAATCGCTGACCACCGAATTGAGCCTTACCACCAAGTGGTTGCTGCGTGATCATTGAGTATGGACCAGTTGAACGTGCGTGAATCTTGTCATCAACCAAGTGGTGGAGCTTCAAGATGTACATGTATCCAACTGAAATTGGTGTTGGGTATGGCTCGCCAGAACGACCATCAAACAACTTGGCCTTTCCGCTCTTACCAATAAGTTGTAGACCATCACGGTTTGGAAGAGTTGCAGAAAGAAGACCTGAGATTTCATCTTCAAGCGCACCATCGAAAACAGGAGTAGCAAACTTTGTTCCTGGTTCGCCCTTTTCTGCACCGATTGCACGCATGTGCTTCTGCCATGCTTCATCAACACCTGAAAGATCCCAACCAGTTTTTGCTACCCAACCTAAGTGCATTTCAAGAACCTGACCAACGTTCATACGACCAGGTACACCAAGTGGGTTTAGTACAACATCTACTGGAGTTCCATCTTCAAGGAATGGCATGTCTTCTACTGGAAGGATCTTAGAAATAACACCCTTGTTACCGTGGCGACCAGCAAGCTTGTCACCATCTTGAATCTTGCGCTTTTGTGCAACATAAACGCGAACCAATTGGTTAACGCCAGCTGCAAGCTCGAAACCTTCTTCAGATTCAAAGATCTTTACGCCGATAACCTTTCCAGATTCACCGTGTGGAACCTTGAGAGATGTATCGCGAACTTCACGAGCCTTCTCACCAAAGATTGCACGAAGCAAACGCTCTTCAGGTGTTAGTTCAGTTTCTCCCTTAGGAGTTACCTTTCCAACCAAGATGTCGCCAGGAACTACATCAGCGCCAACGCGAATGATTCCGCGCTCATCTAGATCTGAGAGAACTTCTTCAGAAACGTTAGGGATATCGCGAGTGATTTCTTCTGCACCAAGCTTGGTATCGCGAGCATCAACTTCATACTCTTCGATGTGGATTGATGTAAGAACATCATCCTGAACTAGGCGCTGTGAAAGGATGATCGCATCTTCGTAGTTGTGACCTTCCCATGACATAAATGCCACGAGTAGGTTCTTTCCGAGCGCCATTTCACCCTGATCGGTACAAGGACCGTCAGCGATAACTGAGCCAAATTCAACGCGCTGGCCTTCAGAAACAACAACCTTCTGGTTGTATGAAGTTCCTTGGTTTGAACGTGTGAACTTGTGTAATGAATACGTTTGGTAAGTCGAGTCATCTGCCATGACCTTTACTTCATCAGCAGAAACTTCAGTAACAACGCCGGCCTTAGTTGCAGTTACAACATCGCCTGCATCAACTGCGGCACGGAACTCCATACCTGTACCAATGACTGGTGCTTCTGCACGCATCAAAGGAACTGACTGACGCATCATGTTAGAACCCATCAACGCACGGTTTGCATCATCGTGCTCAAGGAACGGAATCATTGCTGTTGCAACAGAAACCATCTGACGTGGTGAAACATCCATGTAATCAACTTCATCAGCTGGGATGTATTCAACTTCGCCACCACGACGACGTACAAGTACGCGTGCTTCTGCAAAGTGACTGTCATCTGTTAGTGGTGCATTTGCCTGCGCGATGATGTGTTCATCTTCTTCATCTGCAGTTAGGTAATCAACTTGATCTGTAACGCGACCCTTTGAAACCTTGCGGTAAGGAGTCTCGATAAATCCAAATGCAGTAACGCGACCATATGTTGCAAGTGATCCGATCAGACCAATGTTTGGTCCTTCAGGAGTTTCAATTGGACACATACGTCCGTAGTGAGATGGGTGAACGTCACGAACTTCGAAACCCGCGCGGTCACGTGAAAGACCACCAGGTCCAAGCGCTGAAAGACGACGCTTGTGTGTAAGTCCTGACAAAGGATTTGTCTGATCCATAAACTGTGACAACTGAGAAGTTCCGAAGAACTCCTTGATTGACGCAACTACTGGACGGATGTTGATCAAAGTCTGAGGAGTAATTGCCTCAACATCTTGTGTCGTCATACGTTCGCGAACTACGCGCTCCATACGTGACAGACCGATGCGGACCTGATTTTGAATCAATTCACCAACAGTACGAAGGCGACGGTTACCGAAGTGATCGATATCGTCCTTCTCAACGCGAACTTCGCGGCCGTACTCCATCAATAGATCGCCGCGGTGAAGTGCTACTAAGTAGCGCAAAGTCGCAACAATGTCAGAGATAGTAAGTAGTGATGATGAAAGCTCAAGGTCTAGACCTAGCTTCTTATTAACCTTAAAGCGTCCGACCTTGGCCAAGTCATAACGCTTTGGGTTGAAGTAAAGGTTTTCAAGCAAGTTTTGTGCAGCTTCCTTAGTTGGAGGCTCACCTGGACGAAGCTTGCGATAGATATCTAGTAGCGCTTCATCTTGTGTCTTTACTGTGTCTTTTTCAAGAGTTGCGCGCATTGATTCAAACTCGCCGAACTCTTCAAGAATTTGTTCTTCAGTCCAACCAAGTGCCTTTAGGAACACTGTTACAGACTGCTTACGCTTACGGTCGATGCGAACACCAACAAGATCCTTCTTATCAACTTCAAACTCAAGCCAGGCACCGCGTGATGGAATTACCTTTGAAGTGAAAACATCTTTGTCAGAAGCTTTTTCAATTGTGCGCTCGAAGTACACACCAGGTGAACGAACTATCTGAGAAACAACTACGCGCTCGGTTCCGTTAATAACGAATGTTCCGCGAGCTGTCATTACTGGGAAGTCACCCATAAATACTGTCTGTGACTTAATTTCACCAGTGATGTTGTTTGTGAACTCTGCTGTTACGAACAATGGTTGTGCATATGTCATATCGCGTTCTTTGCACTCAGCAATTGAGTACTTAGGTGGCTCGAAACGGTGATCGCGGAAAGATAGAGACATCGTTCCCTGGAAATCTTCGATCGGAGAAATCTCTTCAAAGATTTCTTCAAGACCTGAAGTTGTTGGGATTTCTCCACGATTCATTGAATCGGTTGCTGCGATACGTGAACGCCATGCTTCGTTACCCAATAGCCAGTCAACGCTTTCAGTTTGCAGCGCTAATAGGTTAGGAACTTCTAGAGGTTCGCGGATCTTGGCGAATGAAACTCGACGAGGGGCTACTGAGATTTTTTTAGACGCGGCCAAGAGATGTCCTTCCAGACAATTTGCGGGAACGCACAACTATTAGGTCTCAGCCGCTATATGCCCTGACCATAGAAATTTGAGCGAAGGTGAAGAGTACCGACCTCACCCCCGCCCTGTCCAACCCGCTGCTTATACTCC
>ERZ1022779.38-NODE-38-length-15526-cov-4.926120_pt1 | contig 15526 bp, 14 predicted proteins | sample MGYA00520900_ERZ1022779 | MGnify/ENA primary metagenome ERZ1022779 (study PRJEB33162, sample SAMN09537586) | freshwater metagenome | isolation source: freshwater | place: Canada:Alberta | collected 2017-07 | study: EMG produced TPA metagenomics assembly of the... | reverse complement strand
TTTAGCTACTGTGCCATTCGGAATGAGACGCTCATGAACTAGGTCATCCGAGAAGCGGGCAGTGCCCCGTCTAAATAGGCGGTCAACATAATCCGGACTCCAGCCAGAGTGGCGAATGAAACGTCCGCAGTACCAAGATAGGCGCGGAATCGCAAAACAGTCTACCTGTGCCGAATGATTTATGGCAGTCAAAATTTCAGATTTGAGGGCTGGGGTCAGTCTCTCATCGGCGTCAAGGGAGAGAACCCAGTCACAGGTCGCCAAGTCTAAAGCGCGGTTCTTTTGGGGGCCAAAACCAGGCCAATCTGAGGGGTAGGCCATTAGTGCACCATGGCGATTGGCGATCTCTAGGGTCCGATCTGTACTGTTGGAATCGACCACTACGATCTGCTGGGCGATCCCGTCCAGGGAGGCCAAACAATCGTCTAAATTGGACTCTTCATTGCGAGTGATGAGTATGACTGATAAGGTGGGCATAATTCATTATATGAATGCTCAAGACCGGACTACCCTAAATCGCTTAATTCAGTATCTCAAGCCCCATATTAAGCTGATTATTGGCTCTTTATTGGCCATGGCAATTGTGGCTGCATCTGAGACATCTATCCCAGCCCTGATGAAGCCACTGCTGGATAGGGGCTTTACCGGTGAGCTGAATGACAAGCTCTGGCAGGTACCTGTTTTCTTGGTAGGTTTAGCAGTGATTCGCAGCTTGGCACAGTTTTTCTCGAATTATTTGCTGACCCGCGTGATTAACTCAGTGCTCCTTAAATTACGTGAGCAGATGTTCCATACATTACTGCGTGCACGGACTGTGTTCTTTCAGCAGAATTCAGCCTCCCATTTAATCAATGCAGTGGTATTTGAGGTCAACAACATTCTCACCATTATGGGCGGGATGCTAATCAGTCTCGTCAGGGACTCCTTAACTGTCATTGGCTTAATTGGTTATCTCATTTATTTAAATTGGCAACTGACATTATTGGTGTTAGTGATTTTCCCTATCATTGCCTTCATCATGAGCAAGATTAATCGCCGCTTGCGCGCGCTTAATCGTGAGCAACAAACACTGACGAGTGAATTAGCGTACATCGTTGAAGAGTCAGTAGCAGGTCATAAGATTGTCAAAGTACATGGTGCTGAGTCATATGAGATGCAACGCTTTATGGAAAAGGCACATCGCTTGCGTCAGTTTGCCCTTAAATCTGCAGTGGCCGGCGGCCTAAATCAACCGATTACCCAGCTCATTGCCTCAATGGCTTTATCCGTCGTCTTGGTGATTGCTTTGATGCAGTCTGCTTCTCAAGGTACAACGGTAGGGGGCTTTGCTGCTTTCATTACCGCCATGATGTTGGTGATTTCTCCTTTAAAGCATTTAGCAGATATCAATCAACCCTTGCAGCGCGGCTTGACTGCTGCAGAAATGATTTTTGCCTTAATGGATCAGCCCTTTGAAGAGGATGAAGATCGCAAACTGAATATGAAATCCCTAGATAAGGCTAAGGGTGGAATTCGGTTTGAGGATGTGGGCTTTTCATATCAACAAGAAGCAGGGCGCCAAGATGCTTTGCGCCATATCAATTTAAGCATTGCTCCAGGTGAAGTGGTGGCATTTGTTGGGCCATCAGGCGGCGGTAAATCTACTTTAGTTAATTTATTGCCACGTTTCTTTAAGCCTAGCTCGGGCCATATTTATTTGGACGATCTTCCTTTGGAAGATATTGTTCTGGCTGATGTGCGTAAGCAAATTGCCTTTGTGAGCCAAGATGTGGTTTTATTTAATGACACGATTGCTGCCAACGTAGCTTATGGTGCATTCGATGAGGCTGGTATTGATCGTGCGCGGGTGACGCAGGCCTTAGAGGCAGCCAATCTGACCTCCCTCATTAAAGAGTTGCCTGAAGGAATTGATTCTTTGGTGGGTGATAACGGTAACCGCTTATCTGGTGGCCAACGACAGCGCCTAGCGATTGCGCGAGCTATTTATAAAAATGCACCGATCTTGATTTTGGATGAGGCTACTTCTGCACTCGATTCTGAGTCAGAGCGTCAGGTCCAAGATGCTTTAGAAAGATTGATGGCAGGTAGAACTACTTTAGTGATTGCACACCGTTTATCTACTATTGAACATGCCAATCGAATTGTTGTTCTAGAGCATGGCCAAATTATTGAGAATGGCTCACACGAAGACCTGATTAAAAAAGATGGCATTTATGCTAGCTTGCACCGTATTCAATTTTCTAATAGTTAACTTGGTGCAGCTAACTTAGTACGATTAACTTAATACGATGTCGTACTGCTCTTGGCGGAAACTGCCTTCTGCTTGGAGTGTGATGGGTTTACCGATAAAGTCACCTAGCTGGGCTAAGAATTGATTTTCTTCTTCTAGGAAGAGGTCAATGACATCTGGTGCCGCTACGATACGGAACTCGCGAGGATTAAATTGGCGATGCTCACGTACGATCTCTCGCAGGATTTCATAGCAGACTGTTTGGGCTGTTTTTACTTCTCCTTTGCCCATGCAGATAGCACATGGCTCGCAAGTAATATGGGCTAGAGATTCACGGGTGCGCTTACGTGTCATTTCTACTAGACCTAAGGCTGAGAAATCGCTCACAGAAGTACGCGCATGATCACGCTCTAAATTACGCTTGAGTTCATGTAAAACCGATTCTTGGTGGTCTTTGCCAATCATGTCAATGAAATCAATGATGATGATACCGCCCAGATTGCGAAGACGTAATTGGCGTGAAATGGCTTGCGCTGCTTCCAGATTAGTTTTAAAGACGGTGTCATCTAAATTACGGGCGCCAACATAACTGCCTGTATTCACATCAATCGTTGTCATCGATTCAGTTTGGTCAATCATAAGATAACCACCTGACTTGAGATCTACTCGCCGACCCAAAGCTTTATTGATTTCAGCATCGACATCAAATAAATCAAAGAGCGCACGTTCACCTCGGTGTAAGGTGAGTTTGGAAAGTAAATTGGGCATGTACAGATTGGCAAAGCCTTTGAGCTTTTCAAAGTTTTCTGCAGAGTCCACTCGTATTTGGGTAGTTTCTTCACCTGCTAGATCTCTTAATACCCGTTCCGCTAAACTGAGGTCTTGGTAGAGCAGGCTAGGGGCGGCATGATGGTTCATGGCCTCACGAATATTTTCCCAGGTAGTTCGGAGGTAATGCATATCGTGCACTAGCTCAGAGTCAGTCGCATCTTGAGCACTGGTACGGACGATGATCCCTCCTTTTTCATCTGCGGCCATTAGCCCTGCCAGGCGTGCTTTGATTGCTTCACGTTCTTCCGGTTGGTCAATGCGTTGAGATACGCCAATATATTTCTCAGTAGCAACATCACTACCGGCAGGAGGCAAATAAACCAAATTGCGTCCAGCAATACTAAGTTGAGTCGTTAAACGTGCGCCCTTAGTTCCTAGAGGATCTTTTAAGACCTGTACCAGGACTGTCTGACCTTCAAAGAGTAGTTTCTCAATTTGGGCGTTTGGATTATTTTGGATAATGTCGGCCACATGCATAAAAGCGGTTCGCTCAAGACCAATTTCAATAAAGGCAGATTGCATCCCAGGTAAGACTCGGACTACTTTTGCTAAATAGATATTGCCAACAATACCGCGCTGACGTGTGCGTTCAATTTGCAGTTCTTGAACAGCGCCTTGCTGAATTAAGGCTACTCGCGTTTCTTGCGGCGTAATGTTGATGAGGATTTCTTCATTCATATGCGTATGACTTGGGCGCGATCAAGAAGTTGGGTAGTTTCAAAAAGAGGTAATCCCATGATACCGCTATAGCTGCCTCGGATCGAGGGGATCAAGCTACCTCCAAAGCCTTGAATGCCATAGGCACCCGCTTTTCCAAAAGGTTCTTGACTGGCGATGTAGGCTGCAATTTGTTCAGAAGACAAGGGGGCAAATTCCACCTCAGACACTTGCACTAGGCAAATCGGCTCATCATTTGGGTTAATGGTGAGGGCAACCGCAGTGAGTACTTCATGGGTCTTGCCGCTGAGCATCGACAAAATTCGGGTAGCGTCCGCCGTATCCATTGGCTTTCCTAGAATTTGACCATCTTGGCTGTAGGGTAGGCTGACCGTAGTGTCGGCACATAAAATAGGAGCCCATGCTAACCCCAGTTTTTGCCAACGAGCCAATGCCGCTTTGCTCTTCGCAATGGTGACACGTTCAACATAAGCGCGCGCTTTTTCATGAGGCAAGGGAATCTCGATGCTTTCGCTATCTTCATTTGGATCCGGGGCCAACATCTCAAACTGAACGCCAATCTGTTTCAAGAGTTCTTGGCGTCGTGGGCTTTGAGAGGCTAAATAGATATAAGAATTACTCACGATGGTAAGGGTGACCTTGCAAGATGGTCCAAGCACGATAGAGTTGCTCTACCAGCAATACTCTTGCCATAGCGTGAGGCAGAGTGAGGCTAGATAGTCTCCATAAGGCTTGAGCATTTTCTTTAAGACTGGTATCTAAACCATCGGCTCCACCAATTAAAAAGGCAATATCAATACCTTCCTGACGCCAGTTGGCTAATTGGGTGGCGAGTTGTTGGGTAGTTTGATCTTTGCCGCGCTCATCTAAGGCTATAACACGAGCACCTTTCGGAATGGCTGCCACAATCTTCACTGCTTCTTTTGCAGGCGTGAGATCGGGTTTGATTTCTTTAATGTCAATGCTGCAATCAGCAGGCATACGCTTGACGTAATCCTGAGTTGCAGTAGCAACCCAATCTGGCATCTTATGACCAACAGAAATAATCGTTAAGCGCATGGCGACATGCAGTAATATGACGTGACTATTCGTCGTCGTCAGGTTCGCTAGCCTTAGCAAGGCCTTTATCGCCAGCTAACTTCACGCGAACGGGTTTTGCACCCCACATACCCTCGAGTTGATAGTAAGAGCGGAGCATTGGCTGCAGAATATGCACCACGATATCTCCGCAGTCGACTAGTACCCATTCACCAGTTTCCAATCCCTCGATGGAAATCACTTCACCACCTTTAGCATTGACATCTTCTTTAACAGACATTGCTAATGAGCGGGTCTGGCGATTGCTCGAGCCGGTAGCAATAATGACGCGATCAAATAATTCACTCAACTTAGAGGTGTCATAGACGCGAATATCTTGTGCCTTCACATCCTCTAGTGCATCAATAATGACGCGTTGTAATTTTCGTAAGTCCATGGTTTCTCAGTAATCTAATTTGTATTTAAGGTGATCTTAGCTTGATTATTGATATAAGCCTAGATTTGTAATGATTTGCAGAGCGCTTGCGGGGATTTGGTCTGACTCAATTGAATTCCGATCAGATGTCTTTAGGCGATTTCTAAGATCGGTTGATGATAAGTCGACAGACAAGCTTTCATCAATATAGATGAGGCCATATGGCGTCATTTCAAGAGCGCGGAGATCTAGCGTTTGATGTTTTTCTAAGATCTTGCTAATTTCAGGGCTCATTTCAGCTGCGAGATCATAATTTGGTCTGCTGGCTACCGCGAAATTCATGTAACTAAATAAATTCTGCCAAGAATTCCATGAGGGTAGATGAATAAGGGAATCTACCCCAGTGAGCCAAATCAGATTAGCCTCTGTGCCATAGCGCTCACGTAAAGATTTAGCAGTATCAATACTGTAGCTAGGTCCGGCACGTTCTATCTCGATCCGATCAATGTTCACTTGAGTTGGGATCTTGAGGTATTGAAGGTCTCTTAGTAAATCGACGCCAGCAGCTTCAGTTAGCTGAAAACGAATTTCTGCAGGAGTAATGCCCGATCCTTTTTGCCAAGGTTCACCGCTTGGTATCAGAAGTAATTCATCCAAATGCAGTAGTTTTGCAAAATGACTAGCCAACTTTAGGTGGCCAATATGAGGAGGATCAAAGGTTCCTCCTAAGATGCCAATTTTCTGAGTCGTACTCAAGCTAAGCAATCCCTTGGTTTAAGGTAATAGTCATACAGCTTAGCTTCTGCTATGCCAGGGGGGTGTTGTTCAGCCAAGTGTTTCACTTTTTAAAATACTTTGATTACTTAATAGCACGATAACCAATATCTTTGCGATATTGCATGCCATCAAACTGAATTTTGTTAATCGCTTCGTACGCTTTTTGTTGTGCGCCCCGAACAGTATCTGCTAAACCAACTACGCACATCACACGACCTCCGGAGGTAAGCAACTTACCATCTTGAAGTTTGGTGCCTGCGTGGAAAGTGATTTGATCTTCGGTATCTGCTGGAATACCTGTAATTTCATCGCCAGTGCGAGGGGTGTCTGGGTAGTTATGCGCTGCCAATACCACTCCCAATGCAGTGCGCCGATCCCAATCTAATTCAACTTCATTGAGTGTGCCGTCTACTGCGTGGTCTAAAGCAAAGACTAAATCGCTACGCAGACGCGCCATGATGGGTTGTGTCTCTGGATCACCCATGCGGCAATTAAATTCTAAAGTCTTGATTTTTCCATCAGGTGCAATCATCAAGCCCGCGTAGAGAAAGCCAGTGTAGGGGATACCATCAGACTCCATACCCTTGACAGTAGGCATGATGACCTCACGTAATGCACGTGCATGAATTTCTGGACTAACTACAGGGGCAGGAGAGTATGCACCCATACCACCGGTATTCGGGCCTAGGTCTGCATCGAGTAAACGCTTGTGGTCTTGGCTAGTTGCTAAGGCAAGCACATGCTTTCCATCAACCAACACAATGAAGCTAGCCTCTTCGCCTGTTAGGAATTCTTCAATCACCACACGAGCGCCAGCCTTCCCTAATTTATTGTCGGCAAGCATCATATCGACTGCAGCATGGGCCTCTTCTAGATTCATTGCCACAACAACGCCTTTGCCTGCCGCTAAGCCGTCGGCTTTAATCACAATAGGTGCGCCTTTGGCATCAATATAGGCGTGCGCTTCTAATGCATTTGAAAAGGTTTGGTAATCTGCGGTAGGTATGCCATGACGCTTCATGAAGGCTTTGGAAAAATCTTTTGACGATTCCAGTTGCGCAGCTAATTGCGATGGACCAAAGATTCTCAGCCCATTATTACGGAATACATCAACAATGCCTGCAGCAAGCGGGGCTTCTGGACCAACTACGGTTAAATGGATTTTTTCACGCTTCGCAAAATCAGCGAGATCTTGTAAGTCAGAAATGGGTAGGTTTTCAATACCTGCAGCCGCTTGTTTAGCTGTGGCCGTACCGCCATTACCTGGTGCTACATATACAGTTTGTACCTGAGGAGATTGGGCAAGCTTCCATGCCAGTGCGTGTTCGCGTCCGCCAGATCCGATCAGTAGAATTTTCATAACAAGCTGTCTATATTAATTAAGGGTAATTTTGAAAAGTATTGGTATTAAAAATTTCGGTAACGTAAGGATTTATAGCTCTGCATTGGTAAATACTTCTTGGACATCATCCAAGTTGTCTAGTGCATCCAATAGTTTTTGCATGCTCTCTGCTTGATCACCTTCTAGGGCAATTTCTGTTTCGGGGCGCATTGCTACTGTAGCGAGCTCAGCCTTCAATCCTGCATTGGTAATGGCATCCTGTACTTTGGCAAAATCTGTCACAGGAGTTAAAACCTCCAGAGAGCCATCATCATGGGTAATGACATCTTCAGCGCCTGCATCTAGAGCAACTTCCATTAATTTATCTTCATTTGTACCGGGCCCAAATAGCATTTGGCCGCAATGTTTAAAGAGAAATGCAACAGAACCCTCAGTTCCCATGTTGCCACCATTTTTATTAAATGCATGACGCACTTCAGCAACAGTGCGGGTGCGGTTATCCGTTAAGCAATCAACAATCACTGCTGCACCATTGATTCCGTAACCCTCATAACGAATCTCTTCGTAATTTACGCCTTCAAGCGAACCGGTACCCCGTTGAATTGCCCTTTGCACATTGTCATTGGGCATATTGGCATCTTTGGCTTTATCAATTGCCAGACGTAAGCGGGGATTGGTTGCGATATCGCCACCACCAAGTTTGGCTGCAACGGTAATTTCTTTAATGAGTTTGGTCCAAATCTTGCCGCGTTTCTCGTCTTGACGACCTTTGCGGTGCTGAATATTGGCCCATTTTGAGTGGCCGGCCATGCGGGTAAGTCCTTTTAACAATTTGGCTAGAAGTCTTCATTTTAAGGTGTTCTAGTGCAAAGGGAGGGGATGGCTACCCTTTTTTTGTTACACTCTCATGTCTTAGCAGTATCTAAGCACTAAAGTACGCAGGATTTCCACTGCAAACACCTGCCTCGGTGATGGAATTGGTAGACGTGCCGGACTCAAAATCCGGTGCCGCAAGGCGTGGCGGTTCGAGTCCGCCCCGAGGCACCATATTTGAATAATGCCCCGCTAATGCTGGGCATTTTCTTTTAGGGTAGATCTAGTAACTACTATTTCAAGTCGATAAAAAGTCTTACACCTAAATCTCGTAAGTCTCTGACTCGTTATTCATGGCCTGTTCCACAATTTTCTTGGTGAGTGTTGGGGAGAATAATTCAATGAAGGTGTATACAAAGGAACGCAGATAGGCCCCTTGCTTTACTCCAAGATGGGTCACGTTATTGCCAAATAAGTGGCCCACTGGGATCACTTTGAGATTACGATCTTTGTCAGCATCGTAGGCAATTCCGGCGACGATGCCTACACCCATACCCACTTCTACATAGGTTTTAATCACATCCGCATCAATTGCCTCTAGGATGATGTCAGGGCTCAAACTGCGTTGTGCAAAAGCGGCATCAATCTTGCTGCGCCCAGCAAATGCTTTGTCATAAGTAATGATCGGATATTTGGCGATCTCTTCTAAGGTAATGGTGGCTTGATTCAGTAGAGGGTGACTCAATGGCACCATCAGTACATGCTGCCATTGAAATCCTGGCAATGCCAAAACGCCTGGAGTATTTGCTATACCTTCAGTTGCAATCGCGATGTCGGCACGATCATGAATGAGTAGCTCAGCAATTTGACCTGGACTGCCTTGCTGAATACTAACGCGAACTTTCGGGAAGCGCTTAGTGAATTCTGTGAGCACCTTGGGTAGGGCATAACGCGCTTGGGTGTGAGTTGTAGCAATGACAAAATTACCTTGATCTTGGCTAGCAAAATCTTTGCCGACTCGTTTGAGAGTCTCTACCTCATCCAAAATGCGCTCAATGGAGCTCAAAATACGTTTACCTGGCTCAGTCAGGGAGCGGATGCGCTTGCCGTGACGACGGAAGATCTCAACTCCTAATTCATCTTCAAGTTCAATAATGGCCTTAGAGACGCCTGGTTGAGAGGTAAACAAGGCTTTTGCAGCTGTTGTGAGATTAAAGTTTTGTCTAACTGCTTCGCGCACGAAGCGGAATTGGTGAAGATTCATGAGAGTTCCCGTCTATATATCAATAGCGATATAGGAACCTAATTCTAAATGATTTTTGGGTATTAAGCCTTCGAAACCCAGTGCAGTCCGGCTAAAGCCAGGATGAAGTAGAGGAGCGGGGGTGTGAGTGCCGTAAGTAGGGCAGGCCAAGACCCCAAGAGTCCCACATTTGAAAAGAGAGAATTAAATAGCTGAAAACTCATGCCAAGCATGATTCCGCCAAATACTTTAATACCCACACTTCCTGCCCGCACCCTAAGATAAGCAAAGGGAAGTGCCAATGTCAGCATCACAAAAATAATGAATGGGTAAATCACTTTTTTCCAAAAGGCAATCGAGTGGCGCTGAGCGTCTTGTTTATTTTCACGAAGATGATTGATAAAGCGACCCAGACTAACAATTGACATTTTTTCTGGACTGATGAGTAAGACATTCAGAATCTGTGGGGTGACGTCCGATAAGATAGTCACTGTTGGGCGCTTAATGGTTTCGGAGCTAAAGGCCGGATTTAAAGGATCCGATTGCTTAATTTCTTTAAAGCGGGTTTCAGTAACATCATTGAGAACCCAGCGTCCTGTTTCATCAAACAATCCAGAGGCAGCCATTCGGATGCTGAGTAAATGGAAGAAATTATTAAACTCATACATTCGAATGTTACGAATTTCATTGTCTTTGTCGATCTTGCCAACGTTGACATATCGCACCCCAGGCCTAACTGAGCCACTGCCGTTCTCATCCCGTAGACGATCTTTAACCCATACACCGGTTCTAAATTGTGAAGAAAACGATGAGCCTAAGGCTTTCATCCGAATCTGATCTGATTTCGCTTCAGAGTAAGGGCCCACCCATTCACTCATCACTAAGGTGAGCACAATTAACGGAACGGCTATTTTGCCCAGCGTAATCAAGCCCCGCTTTACGTCTAATCCGGCGATTCGCAAAATCGTAAATTCTGATTGGCTTGCCAACATGGCAAATACATAAATGCTGCCGATTAAGCTGGCAATCGGAATAATTTCTGAGATACGACTAGGCGCCTTGAGAAGAACGTGAAGCAGTGCTAAGGGTAGGGTGTATTGACCCTTTACTGAGCCTAGCTCACTTAAGACATCAAAGAATAAAAATAGTGCCACCAGGGCAAACAAAATAAAACCAAATGCAGCGTAAATTTGCTTGGCTAAATATCGCTCAAAAATGTAAGGAAAAAATAGTTTCATCATGAGGATTGATTTTTTCCAAATGCCGCAGGTAGTTGCCGGCGCCACCACTTAAGGGATGGGTTAATACGATTGCGTATCAAGGCGGTAGCAATCAGTAGGGCGAGTAAGTGGATTGGCCAAATACCTAACACTACATTGATCTTGCCCTGCGACACATAGTTCTGCATCAGGTTGAGTAGGTTGCTATAAATGAGATAGATCAATACCGCATAGAACATGGCCGTATAGCTGCCAAGCCTTGGGTTGACATAAGCCAAGGGAATGGCAATTAAAACCAAGCCGAGAGCCATGAGCGGGAGGCCAATGCGCCACAATAATTCACCAAGATTTTGGTTTTCTGCCTTGGGGTTTGGATCATTCAGTAGCTCATTGATCGTTTTTTCTCGATCTCGAGGTGCGGGCGCCATTGCATCCTTGCTGCGGATCTTGGTAGTGTATTCGTTAAATTCCAAAATCCTAAAGTTAGGTTCACTAGGGTTGCCTTCATATCGGCGACCGTTGTTGAGAACAATCGATTTCTCTCCGCCATCGCTATTTTGGATATAGCCTGTAGAAGCTACTGCAATACTGAGACGACCATTTTTATTATCGGCTACAAAGATATTTTTAACTTCGCTTTTATCTACATCTAACTCTTCGATGAAAAAGACGCGCTCTGCTTTAGCCGATTCTTTAAATTGTCCAGCAGTCACCATAGATACATCATCGCGCTGTTGAAAGCGTTGACTAATCAGTGTGGATTCGCGATTGGCCCATGGCCATACGAAGAGTGCCAATAGGGCAATGATGATGATGAGCGGAATGGCAAACTGAAGTATGGGCCTAATGAGACTGGTTACACTGAGACCGCTCGCGAACCACACAATCATTTCCGAATCTTTGTACCAGCGCACTAAGACGATTAAGGTTGCAACAAAGAGCGAAACCGTAAGCAAAACGGCTAAATACCCTAGCGTTGCAAGGGCGATTAAAACAATCGCATCTTCTGGATTGACAGCACCATTAGCCGCAAATCCCAAGATGCGAATCACCAAAGAGGTAATCATGATTGTGACTAGCACCAAGAAGACCCCGCCAGTAGTAAAACTGAGTTCGCGGCGAAGGGCTCGTTTAAAAATCATGGACTGTGATCGGCTTGGTGTATGGTTGGATTCTAGGCTAGTAAATGGCTTATATTGAGGCTGATAGCGATGTTCATCTTCATGTCGGAGGATAATGGATAAATATCCTTTTCCCCTCTTGAATTTACTTATTAATAACGCGTTAAATTATGACAATTCAATTCAGTAGCAAGATTTTCCCTCAAGCTGACCTTCAGAGCCAAAAATCCCTTAAATCTAGCCTCAAAAGCCTCTTGACCCATAACACCGATTGTTTGGTGTTGGCGTATTCAAAGGCTGATCTAGATGGCTTTGGGGGAGCTAAAGCAGCTAAAGCTAAGTCCAGCTATTTGACTGAGCTCGATCAACTACTAGGTGGTTCGGTTGCCCATGCCAATGTGCTTGGCGATCTAGATGCCAAACCTGCCTCGATTTGTATGCTTAGAGCTGAAAAATCTTGGGCCGCTAATGGGGTGAAGGCAAAACGGGTTTTGTTGGTTGGCTTGGGAGATGCTCATCATGCGAGCGACCGTACTTTGCTCTCCTACTCAAAGATTGCGCGCGCCGCATTAAAAGTGCTCAGCGGAAATTCAATTGAGAATGCGCTATGGTTTGTGCCGAGCTTTTCTCTCATGCAACAAATGAATTTGATTACTGATGAAGTGAGGCTGACCATTCAGTATGCCGGTGATCAGGCCTATCGTTTTGGTGTTCGTCAACCGGCCATGAAATTTAAGGCTAAAGATCATCCAGATATTTTTAAACATTTGGTATTTGCTGGCAATGCTGCTTGCAGCAAAGAGATCAAGGACGCAGTGGCTCAAGGTATTGCCATGGTTGAAGGGATGAATCTGGCAAAAGACTTAGGAAACTTGCCACCTAATATTTGCACACCAACGTATTTAGGAAAAGCAGCTCAAGGCCTTGCTAAGAAGGCAAACTTAAAGGTTGAAGTCTTAGGCCTTAAGCAGATTGAAGCTTTAGGTATGGGTTCATTCTTATCGGTGGCTCAAGGCTCTGACACTCCACCGCAATTTATTGTGATGCGTCATCAAGGCGGGAAGACAAACGAAGCTCCCATTGTTTTAGTTGGCAAAGGAATTACTTTCGATACCGGCGGGATCTCACTAAAGCCTGGTGAAGCTATGGATGAAATGAAGTACGACATGTGCGGCGCTGCATCAGTGATTGGAACAATGTATGCCGCCGCTTTAATGAAGTTGAAAAAAAATGTGATTGGCGTTGTTCCTACTTGTGAGAATATGCCATCAGGCAGGGCAACTCGCCCAGGTGATATTGTAAAAAGCATGTCTGGTCAGACTATTGAAGTGCTCAATACCGACGCTGAAGGCCGCCTGATTTTGTGTGATGCCTTAACCTATGTTGAGCGCTTTAAACCAAAGGCGGTGATTGATGTTGCCACTCTAACAGGGGCTTGCATTATTGCCTTAGGACATGTTCATAGTGGATTATTTTCTGATGATGAAGGTCTTGTGAATGCTTTAACCAAAGCAGGCAAAGCTTCTTTGGATACCGTTTGGCGTCTTCCCTTGGATGCGGCATACCACGAGCAGCTGAAATCCAATTTTGCTGACGTAGCGAATATTGGCGGACGTCCAGCTGGTAGTGTGACTGCAGCTTGCTTCCTATCTCGTTTTACTGAGAAATATAAATGGGCGCATTTAGATATCGCCGGTACTGCATGGAAGAGTGGTGCGGCAAAAGGATCTACAGGTCGTCCAGTTCCATTACTGCTTAACTACTTGCTTGAGCAAAGCTAAGATTTGGATAGGACATTTAGTTAGCTCATCATGGCTCGTATTGATTTTCATAGTAATGTTGCTGACAAACTCCAATATGCATGTCGATTAACTCGTCGCATCTGGAGTGACACAGCTAGTGGACAGCCAGTTCGTCAAATTGTGATGGTGGGTGAGATGCCTGATCTCAAAAAATTAGATGAATTACTGTGGACTTTTAGCGGTCCTGATTTTTTGCCCCATTGTTTTATTGGTGACGAGGCTGCCGCAGAAACTCCGATTATTTTGACGGATGATTTTGCTTCGCCTGCCTTGCTGCAGATTCCGCATGCAGACATCATGATTCATTTAGGTATGCGCATGCCTAAGGATGTAGCGGCCCTGGTAGAGCGCTTTCCTAGAATCGTTGAGGTCGTCACTGTGAATGAAGCAGAGCGTTTAGCTGGCCGTGAGCGATACAAGGCTTATCGAGATCTTGGACACGAGTTACATAACTTCGATCAATCTAAGAGCGCCTAATGCTAATTCATCCTGAGATTGATCCAGCAGCCATTCGAATTGGATCCTTTGCGATTCATTGGTATGGCCTGATGTATCTCCTAGCATTTGCACAGTTCTTATTGTTAGGTAGATTACGTATTCGAGCACCCCGTTATCAAGCATTAGGTTGGACTTATAAAGATCTTGAGGATCTGCTATTTGCTGGCGTATTAGGTGTGGTGTTGGGAGGTCGAATTGGTTACGCCTTGTTTTACATGCCAGGTCACTATCTTTCGCATCCTTTAGACATTCTCAAAATCTGGGAAGGAGGGATGTCTTTTCATGGTGGTTTATTAGGTGTCTTATTGGCGCTCTATTGGTTTGCACGTAAGCGGCACACCACTTTTTTTGTAGTGAGTGATTTGGTAGCGCCCTTAGTGCCATTTGGCTTGGCATTTGGACGTCTTGGAAATTTTATTAACGGCGAGCTTTGGGGTAGACCTACCGATTTACCCTGGGCCATGATATTCCCCTTGGTTGATATGATTCCACGCCATCCTTCGCAGATCTATCAATTCCTTGGTGAGGGTGTATTGCTGGGATTGGTATTGTGGATTTATTCAAGCAAGCCGCATCGCGTGGGACAAGTTTCAGGCCTCTTTCTACTGGGTTATGGCATTTGTCGCTTTTTAGCTGAATATGCGCGTGAACCAGATGCTTTTCTAGGGCTTTTAGGGCTCGGGCTATCCATGGGTCAGTGGTTATGCATTCCCATGATCATCTTTGGGATATATTTAATGATTGCTTTTAAATCTAAAGCAGTCTAATTTTCGGTAATCCAAGTCAGTCATTCGAACCTGAGCCTGTAAATACCTAGGTTCCAGCTCGATAGCTTCATGCAAGTTTTTGGAACTATCGCTATCATTGGTCGATCAACCACTTACTACGATTCCCTTTCCTTGAAAGAAAACCATGCTTGAAAAGCTCGCTAAAGCCCGCTATTTTTCGCGTCTGACAGGGGCGGTCAATCGCCTCATTTCTGAACGCGGAGAATCTAATGCGGTCAGCATGGCAGATGATGTCATTAACAACTATCGCAAGTTATCCAAAGATCAGCACGCTAAATTTTTTACTTTCTTATTTGAAAAGCTCAATCCTGACCCAGCAGCGGTAATGACTGCCGCTCAACATTTTTCTGCAGAAGCCAATGCGCGTAATTACATCAAATTACAGCGCGTTACTGAGCCACCAAGACAAGAATTATTTCGTCGCCTGAACCGTGCTAGTAATGGCACCGCTGCTTTAGTGGAGATGCGTCGAGATCTTTTGCAATTATTAGAAAAGCAACCTGAGTTAACGGCTGTGGATTTTGATTTGCGTCACTTGCTGTCTTCCTGGTTTAATCCTGGTTTTTTGAAGATGCATCGGGTAGATTGGAAATCCCCTGCAGAGGTACTTGAAAAATTAATTCAACATGAGGCAGTCCATGCTATTGATGGCTGGGACGACTTACGCCGCCGTCTACAGCCTGACCGTAGGTGTTTTGCATTTTTTCATCCACAATTACCTCATGAGCCC
>ERZ1022779.37-NODE-37-length-15762-cov-17.885274_pt1 | contig 15762 bp, 14 predicted proteins | sample MGYA00520900_ERZ1022779 | MGnify/ENA primary metagenome ERZ1022779 (study PRJEB33162, sample SAMN09537586) | freshwater metagenome | isolation source: freshwater | place: Canada:Alberta | collected 2017-07 | study: EMG produced TPA metagenomics assembly of the... | reverse complement strand
TCATTTGTGTCCATGTGATCGAGTCCTGGATATACCGCAGGTCCTACTTCACCAAACCCTGAAAACAGATCTGCTAAATCAGCCATGTTTTTAAGTGCAGCTAACTTTTCTGATCCTTGGGCAAGTGCATCTAACTCTGGAGTTGTAGCTGCCGTGCCCTGCAACAGTGCATCGTGGTTTCCGTGCACCGCTAGCCATTTGTGTGTTAAACCCTTTGCAATGAATTGACGCTCTGATGCTTCCAGTGCCCCTTTAAAATGTGGAAAGTTATGTAATACATGGGGGCGATCTGCAGGCATTCCAGTTGGCGGACCATCTGGGTGGTAATAATGAGAATCATAGAGATCGGCATTTGATGAGTGAGAGGCCTCAGAACGCTGTGGATCACCGCTTTTAGGGGTCACAACGCCGCCATCTAAAATCGACTTATACCAATCAAGTTCATTGCTTTGTGCGTTATCTGTGACATCTCCAGTAATAACTACTGCATCGATTGCAGCTCCAGTTAATGGCGCGCGCTTAATTTCATTTGCTGCCGTAACCATCGCTTCAAGAACTTGTGTGGTTAAAAACTCTTGTGCGCGATATGTGCCGATGTATGGAACCAACTGCGACAAAGGATTATCAGGATCTGCAATGCGATCTAGAAACTCAAGGCGCGCAGGAGATGCTGCATCACAAATATGGATATCACTTAAGTGAATAAAAGCTGCAACTACTTGGGCGTTAAGTGGTTCATCGCCAATAACATTTTCACCTTTATCAAGGAGTAGCTCTCGCCAATTTGAATCTGGTGAAACTTTGGATCTGACAATTCTGTTTGTTGATGTACTAGACATTTGCGACAAGGACCTCAGAACTTAAGACTCGCAGTTGAACAGATGATCCTGGATGCAGATCTCCTGTTGAAGCACTTGTCATCAGTGATTGAACAATAGTTCCATCTGCTGTCTGACAAATAATATTTGATGATGCGCCCATAAAGGAACGAGTTAGTACCTTTGCATTTCCTTGGGTGGTGGCTTCAACAGCGATTGATTCTGGACGGATCAATGCATGCACCTTTCCGGATTCATTGCCGCGCTTAAGAGCAACAATCTTGCTACCAAAGATTTCAACCATGCCATCTGTGATGTGAGCAGGGATTCTGTTCATTGTGCCAACAAAGCTTGCAACAAATGATGAGGCTGGCTTGTTATAGAGAGCATCAGGTGTGTCGATCTGCTCTAGGACACCGTTGTTCATGACGCCCACACGATCTGAAATTGCCATCGCTTCTTCTTGATCATGTGTCACAAACAAAGTAGTTGTACCTAATGACAGTTGTAAGCGGCGAATTTCTTCACGTAGGTTCACGCGCACCTGGGCATCAAGTGCTGATAAAGGCTCATCGAGCAAGAGAATTTCAGGCTCAAAGGCAAGGGCTCTAGCTAGTGCCACACGCTGTTGTTGGCCACCTGAGAGCTGATGAGTAAATCGCTTGCTCTGTGAATCTAAACCAACTAAATCCAATAATTCGTGTGCTTTCTTTAGTCGCACGTGCTTGTTGACTTTTCTCATCTGCAAACCAAAAGCGACGTTTTCCTCAACAGTCAGGTTTGGAAACAGTGAGTAGGCCTGAAAAACCATTCCCATATTTCGCTTATGTGCGGGTACATCTGAAATATTCTGATCTGCAACCAAGACCGTGCCACTATCTTGATGTTCCAGGCCTGCTACAACTCGAAGAGCTGTTGTCTTACCGCATCCTGATGGCCCGAGGAGTGCAACCAGTTCGCCCACTCCCACCTCAAGGTTGAAGTTGTCTAGCGCATTAACATTTCCAAATCGCTTTGAAATGTTTCTTAAGGTCAGACTTTTACTAGACATTACTTTCTCCCTTGCGTAGAACGTTCTGGAACAAATAGCGTGATAATTGTCAAAATTAGGAATGGAATTATCAAAGACATCATTGAAATTGCGATTGCCCCAAGAATGTTGTCTTGTGCAACATATGTGACCCAGGTTGGGAACGTGTCCCAGTGAAGTAGGACAGTCAATGTGTATTCACCAAGTGAGAGGGCAAATGTCAATGCAATTGTTGCCATGACCGAGCCTCTGATCACTGGAACAATCACAGCTATAATTGTCCTCCACCAGTTTGCACCAGCGCTACGGGCTGCCTCTGTAATTGTTTTTAAAGGAATTGAGTTCAGTCCGATATCAAGAGATCGATAGGCGTATGGGAGCGCCAAAACAAAATAGAGAAATGGAAGTTCTAAAACAGTGTTTTGAACAAACTCGGGAAACGAAATTTGTGCACCAACTGCAAAAGCAACTACTGGAATGACCAGTGGTAGCAGTGAGAGCCCATCGATTACACCGCGCACCTTTGAGCCAGATAAATGGAGCCAGGTAAGGGTTGGTACTAACACAAATAAGGTGATTAAAACCGTTACCCCGGCTAGCCACATAGATCTAAGGATGTAGTGGAAGAAGTCCTCTTCTGTAACGGCCCAAATGTAATGGGTCCATCCATATCCACCAGTTAGCGGTGTGCGAATCGAGTATTCAAAAGCTGAGATCATTGGAACGAAAACAAAGAAACCTAGAATCAGAAGTGTGATTGCCAGCGGTGGCTGGAACTTAACTCTTAACGCTTTTGCCATTTGGCACTCCTACGTTGAATTACAAGATATGGAATAACCGCACACGCTGAGATCACAATCATCACAACACCCAATGCTTTTCCAAGGTTTAATTGTGCTGCCGAAACATTTCCATCTAACAATCCACCAATTTGTAAAGGTGTCAGTGGCAGATTTCCAACAGTTAACGCATTAGCCGTTGCATAGGCTGAAAACCCGCTAGCAAAAAGTAATAAGAAGGATGCAATGAAGCTTGGGAAAAGTAAGGGTATTCCGATTCGAATCCAGTAATTAAATTGGCTTGCACCTAAGTTGCGTGCAGCTTCAGACCATTCGCGGCGAAGAGAGACAATTGCTGGTGAAAACACAATTACCATCAAAGGCAATTGGAAATATAGATACACAATCAATAAACCGAGGAAGGAACCTAGTGAGAATGTTCCTGAATACAAATCCCAGCCTAAGTACTTTAAAAACTTTGTAAGGAAGCCCTGAATTCCAAGCGCGGCATAAAACATAAATGCCAGTGGAACGCCGCCAGTGTTAGCGAGAACACCGCTCATGACTGCAATAGTCCGGCGCAGTTTAGAACTTCCTCGGGTTTCAATGAAGTAGGCAGCTATCGCACCAGGAAATGCAGCGATGGCTGCGGAGAAAACTCCAATTTTTATTGAGTTAAGAAATCCTGTTCGGTATGGCTCTTGAACGGCCGTTTTAAAGTTATCAATTGTAAAAGTATTGTCGTTAGATAAAAATGATACGTAAATTAGACGTGCAATTGGGAAAAGAAAAAAGAAGCCAACGATCAGTAAAAGCGGAACCGCTGGAAGAATATTCTTTAAAAAAGAAGCGAGGAAGGCGCGTCCCCTTGAAGGCGCGCCTCCCTCTATGACTTGGGAGGTCATATTCCTTTTTTACAAGCTAGCCCATGAAGAGATGATCTGCTCACGTGCAGTTAGTACGTCTGCAATAGTTGCAGGTCCGACAACCTTTGCTGTTGAAGGAACCTTGAAGTCAAGAAGTGATGGAACAAGCAACTTCTTCTTTGTCATTGCTGCAGACATGATTGGATCTGCACCTGACTGCTGGAAGTAGTTCTGTCCACCTTGCATCAATGCGAACAACTTAGAACCAGGAAGCTTTAGATCAGCTGCAGTTAGTTCCTTAGCTGTCTTTCCCTTGTTCTGTGAGTACACAAACTCTTGCCACAAACGAGCGTTTGCGCAGTTTGGTGACTTAACGTTGATTGCGTTGATGTATGGAGGTGCTTGTAGAACGAAGTCTGATGGGTAAACAAACTTAAGGTCTAAGCCTGCTGCCTTCGCTGCTGGAACAATTCCAAGAGCGTTGAAGTCCCACATGAAACCAAGCTTTGCTGTACCTGTAGCAAGGTTTGTTCCGTTTACCTTAACTAGTGGTGCTTGAGCCTTTACAGACTTGAATAGAGCAAGACCCTTAGTTACATCTGAAAGATTCTTTTCTCCACCGTTACCGATGCTTGCTGCCAAAACTGACATGAATGCCTGGTTTGATGAAGTTGGGTCTCCAGTGATACCTACAAAGCCCTTGTATTCAGGCTTTGCGAAATCTGCTGCCTTTGTTGGTACTGATGGAAGAGATGTGTTGTACACAATCGCTAACTTTCCACCGTAGTTTCCGTACCAAAGACCTGTTGAGTCCTTAGCAGCGTTTGGAATGTCATTCCAGTTAATAACTTGGTAAGGAGATGAAAGAGGCTTTGATCCTGGAGGAGTCAACTGAGCAACTACTAGAGGTCCAATATCAATTGAATCTGGTTGCTTTGACTTAGGAGCTGTCTTCATTGTGTCGATCTCGTACTGTGATGATCCATCTGGATTGTCAACAGTGATCTTTACGCCAAAAGCCTTCTCGTATGCATCAAATGCATTGCCGTAGTTTGCCCAGTCGCGTGGTGTTGTGATGAGAGCAAGCTTGCCCTCTTTCTTAGCTAGCTTAACTAGGTTATCTAGTCCGCCTGCTTCTTTAACATTCTTTGCCTTACAGATATCTACTGCTGCTGTAGCTGGTGTTGCGATTGCAACGATTCCAACTGCAAGCACTGCAGCGGTTGCTGCAGCTACTAGACGCTTTGCGCGCATATGTGGGATCCCTTCCTAAGGATTGTGAGCGCACTCTTTACCTGGAAAGGAAACAATCGGTGTTCTAGAAGTGTCGAAGTAGAGTCATGAGGGTGAACTCTCATGAAAAACTCAGTGTTAAATAAGTGTCTTTAAGTCGGCTACAGAGTTAATAACAGATGTCGCGCCGGCATCATGGAGCCTGTGCTCATCATGTGCTCCACTTAGAACCCCTATTGCTTGACCTGCACCAAAAGAAATAGCCGCCTGCATGTCCGCCGCGGTATCTCCCACAACAATCACGCTTGCAGGATTGGTGATTCCTAAAGTAGTTGCAGCTTTTTGTAACATATCTGGATGTGGGCGACCACGACCTGCTTCTCCGGGTGTTACTGATATGTCAATCAGATCTTTCCAGCCTAATTCGATTAGCAATGTGTCTAATGTTGATCGGCTAAATCCAGTTGTGAGTGCAATTGCAACTCCTTTAGCGCGCAGGTACTTAAATAAATCTTCAGCACCTGCAATTGCTACTGCGCCTACTTCTGCGATTTCACTGACGTAAGACTCTTCGAATGCCACATTTGCTGTGTGTGCTTTTTCTGCATCACCTAATAGCTCTGTAAAGACATGGATCTTTGATTGACCCATAGTGTCGATTGCATACTGAGTCCATTGCTCACCGTGTGTAGGCCACAAGTCAGGTTGTGTTGCTTCAAAAGCGTTTTTGAATGCTGCAATGACTAAGCCATCATCGTTTAGAACAGTTCCTGCAACATCAAAAGCAACCATTTCTACGTTCATTAAAGCCCCTTTATTGTCTCTTCTGCAATTGCCGGGGCCAGGGTATTTCCTCGACCTCCAGGTCCAGTTACTGAAATGATGTTGTGCGCCATCTTGCGACGATCGCAAACAGCGCCATCTGTGCGCTGGCTATATACGCCATCCCAACGCTGTGCAATTGGTGGCAATTTCTTTCCTAACAAATTGCTAGCAACTTCATGCAGGTATGTGTAAGGGTCCTCATCTAATTTAAATTCAAATGGTTCGGCGTATTCATGTGTATCACCAATAGTTAGGCTGCCATCTGCCCGTTGCACCATAAGTAGCTGCATATGGTTAGTCGATGCGATGTGGTGCTGAGGTGGCAAATTCTCACGTGTTGGTACTTCATATCCTGGGTAGTAACGCATTGAATCACCATCGGCAATTGATGTCGTTAAGATTTCATCAAGTGGTTCTGTGCTCATCATTTGTAAGCGCACACGTCGAATTGGCGCAGTATCAAACTGTTCTTTAAACAAAGATGTGTGATCTGCTCCAGGGCACACAATTACAACATCGCCTTCGAACAGTTCACCATTTCGGGCAACTACTACCGCAGTACTTGTATCGCTACGGACATCAACAACATCTAGATTATTGCGCCAAATATAATTCTCATTGCGCAGCAAATACTCCCGCATTGAATGCAAAACTGATCCTGGTTCAACCGTTGCATCAAGCGGACACCACAGCGATGCTAAGTAATTGCCACGAAGTGCCGGATTGATTTTTTGTGTTTCGGCTCGATCAAGTATTTGCCATTGACGATCTGGGGCATCTTCTTTCTTCAAACACTCTTCCATGACAGCAATTTCTTCTTTATTAATTGCCAGAGTTAATGATCCATTTGCCCGAAAGAGCATTTCAGGAATAGTGGTGTGTATTTCATCCCAGAGTTGGCGAGCGCGAACTGCTGCTTGTAATTCAGCGCCACTTTTTCTACCGCTGACCCAAACCAGACCAAAGTTTCGAACTGATGCGCTTCGGGCAACTTCATCTCGTTCCAGCTGGATTACCTGGTGGCCGCACTTGATCGCCTCAAAGGCATGGGCGGTTCCGATGATCCCGCCGCCAATGATGACAATCTTCATGGTTGGCACTCTCCTCTGCCTGCCTGAACAGCAGGTTTATCCCACGCGACGGTTAGGCAAACTGTCGCGCTTTATCTTGCTTATGTTACTGGTGGGTAGCACAATTACGCCATGAGCCATTACACAGCAAACCTTCGTGACATCGAATTCTGCCTCTTTGACCTATTAGGTCGCGACAAAGTTATGGGCACAAACCCATACGGTGAAGTTGATCGCGAAACTGCAATAGGAATGCTGGAAGAGATGAAGCGTTTGTGTGAAAACGATTTGGCCGCATCTTTTGTTGAAGGCGATCGTGTTGGCGCAATTCTTAATAAAGAAACTGGCAATGTAACGTTGCCAGAAAGTTTTAAGAAGTCATACAAAGCATACGTTGATGGTGAATGGTGGCGTCTTGATGCACCAGTAGATCTTGGTGGAATGAAAGTTCCGCCATCAGTTCGCTGGGCAATGGCTGAAATGGTGCTCGGATCAAACCCTGCAATTCACATTTACGCATCAGGGTATGCATTCGCACAGGTTGCTTATGTTCTTGGAACTGATGAGCAAAAGAAGATTGCAAAGCACATGGTTGAAAAGCACTGGGGTGCAACAATGCAGCTCACAGAACCTGATGCAGGTTCTGATGTTGGCGCAGGTCGCACCAAGGCTGTGCAGCAAGCAGATGGAACATGGCACATCACCGGAACAAAGCGTTACATCACATCAGGTGATGCTGACTTCTATCCAAACGTTGTTCACTTCGTACTTGCACGTCGTGAAGGTGGCGGACCAGGAACAAAGGGGCTTTCACTATTTCTTATTCCTAAGTTCATGTTTGATTTTGAAACAGGGGAGTTGGGCAAGCGCAACGGTGTTTTTGTAACTCAACTTGAAGACAAAATGGGACTTAACGTTTCTGCCACCTGTGAAGTTAACTTAGGTGAAAAAGAACCTGCAGTTGGTTACTTGCTAGGTGAAGTCCATGAAGGTATTGCACAGATGTTTAAGGTTATTGAGTTTGCTCGCATGATGGTGGGAACAAAAGCTATTGCAACACTTTCTGCGGGATATATGCAGGCTCTGTCTTATGCAAAAGAGCGCGTGCAGGGCGGTGACATGAAGGTAATGAATGACAAGGCATCACCTCGTGTCACAATCATTAAGCACCCTGATGTGCGCCGCTCGTTGATGGTTCAAAAGTCATATAGCGAAGGTATGCGCGCACTAGTGCTCTATACCGCTTCTATCCAAGATGAGATCGAACTTGCAATTCAGGCCGGCGACAAAGATCGCGTTGCCGATATGGAAGCACTCAATGACCTATTGCTTCCAGTTGTTAAGGGTTACGGATCTGAAAAGTCTTGGACACTACTTGGCACTGAATCACTACAAACATTTGGTGGCGCAGGCTTCACACGCGACTGGCCACTAGAACAATATGTGCGCGATGCAAAGATCGACACCTTGTATGAAGGCACAACTGCAATTCAAGGTTTGGACTTTTTCTTCCGCAAGATTGTTAAGGATGGTGGACGCGCAATTGGTTTGCTCGGTAAAGAGATTCAAGCCTTTGCTGAAACTGGTGGAGTACATGCCGATGAGAAGCAAATGCTACTTAAGGCACTTGGCGACTTAAATGGAATCATCGCTGTTCTTGTTGGACATGCAATGGAATCTCAAAGCGATCCAGTAAAGATTTACACAGTAGGTCTTAATACATCACGCTGCTTAATGGCTGTTGGCGACATCATCACCTCATGGTTGTTACTACGCCAAGCAGATATCGCGGCTGAAAAACTTCCTAACGCTGGCAAAGACACAGATTTCTACACCGGCAAGATAGCTGCAGCAAAGTTCTTCGTTCATAACTATCTGCCACACATCACCGCAGATCGTAAGATCGTTGAAGCAACTGATGGTTCAATCATGGAGCTATCTGAATCTGCTTTCTAACTTTGTGAGGTAACCTTCTCGGATGCTCACAAAGCACCGCGGAGAGTTTTACCTGATTATGGGAGGGTTGGTTTTCTCCTTTAACGGGATTATCTCAACCATCGTTCTAGACCATATCTCGCCCTTTCGTTTAGCGCAGGTGCGCTCTATTGGTGCCTTCCTTATTCTTTTGGTCATCGCTTTATTTATTGACCGTGATTCCTTAAGGACTCCTAAGCAGCTAATTCCTAAACTGGCGGCCTACGGAATCATTGGTTTTGCTGCAGTTCAAGCGGGTTATTTCCTGGGTATCCAACGCGGGGTTCCACTTAGCCTTGTTTTAATTATTGAATTCACCGCACCGATTTGGATCGCTTTGTGGATCAAATATGTTCGCAAAATGTATGTCCCTGCATCAATGTGGGGCGCAATCGCCTTGTCCTTGCTTGGTTTAATTTTGCTGGCACAGGTCTGGAACGGTCTAAGTTTTGATTTGATCGGTTTACTGGGCGCACTCTTTAGCGCTTTTGCGTTAACTGCTTACTTTTTAATTGGTAAAAGTTTTGGAACCAGTCGATCAGCGTTGTCGTTGACGGTGTGGGGACTTGGCATGGCAACAATTGCCTGGAGCTCATCGATGCCAGTCTGGGAATTCCCATTTGAAGTTTTCACAATTGATATGGATCTTAAAGGCGTTTTTGCTGGCAACACCTTGCCGGGCTGGGCTTTGATTTTGTGGATTGTTGTTATGGGAACAATCGTTCCTTATCTCTTTGTTATCGCAGGATTGCGTCTGTTATCAGCATCAACATCTAGTGTCATCGGAATGATGGAACCAGTTTTTGCAGGAGTATTTGCGTGGGTCTGGTTGGAGCAAAGCTGGAATGGTATTCAGTTAATTGGCGCAGTAGTTGTGCTTATTGGAATTTACATCGCAGATCGTGCGCGATCTGTAGCGGGTTAAGCTCCGAAACTATCCTCTGGCGGTGTGCTGTTTGTTTCACGTTGTTGCGTCCAGTCTGTTCCACTTCCAGAGTTTTGTGGCATGTCAACGAATCGTGCGTAGTGCAGCTGAGCAGAGACTGTAATAGTTCTAGTTGGTCCGTTACGGTGCTTTGCAACAATTAGATCTGCTTCACCTGTTCGGTTTTGTGAGTCATACATATCATCACGGTGCAACATGATTACAACGTCAGCATCTTGTTCAATAGAACCAGATTCACGAAGATCAGAAAGCATTGGCTTCTTATCTGTGCGCTGTTCAGGTCCACGGTTTAGCTGTGAGATTGCAATAACAGGGATGTTTAATTCTTTTGCCATTAACTTCAATTGACGAGAGAACTCAGATACTTCCTGTTGGCGGTTTTCAACCTTTTTACCTGATGACATCAGCTGTAGGTAGTCAATAACAATAAGTTTGAGGTCATGGCGCTGCTTGAGGCGGCGTGCCTTTGCACGGATCTCCATCATGGAAAGGTTTGGTGAATCATCAATAAACAGTGGTGCCTCAGAAATTTCACCCATACGACGAGCAAGGCGTGACCACTCATCATCTGAAAGTGAACCAGAACGAATGTTGTTAAGTCCAACGCGAGCTTCTGCCGACAACATACGCATTGTGATTTCACTCTTTGACATTTCAAGAGAGAAAATCACAGATGTTAAGCCATCATGAATTGATGCGTGGCGAGCAATATCAAGACCAAGTGTTGACTTACCCATTGCAGGACGGGCGGCAAGAATAATCATGTTACCTGGATGCAGACCGTGTGTTAGTAAATCTAGATCTTTAAATCCGGTCTTAACACCTTCAACACCAATACCTTTAGAGATCGCTTCGATCTCATCTAGTGCTTGTGGAAGAAGTGTTGAGAGTTGAACATAATCTTCTGATGAACGTCGCTCTGTTACTGCATAGACCTCAGCTTGTGCGAGGTCGACCATGTCATCGACTTCACCTTCGGTTGTGTAACCGTATTGAACAATCTTTGTTCCAGCTTCAACCAAGCGACGCATGATTGCATGTTCACGAACAATCTTTGCGTAGTAGCCAGCGTTAGCAGCTGTTGGAACAGAAGAGATAAGAGTGTGAAGATATGGCGCACCACCTGCGCGAGAGATATCTCCACGCTTTGAAAGCTCTGCAGAAACTGTTACGGCATCTGCTGGTTCACCGCGGCCATACAAATCAATAATTGCGTCATAAATTAATTCATGTGCTGGGCGATAGAAATCGCGATCACGAATAATTTCAATAACATCTGCAATTGCATCCTTAGATAACAACATTCCACCGAGCACAGATTGCTCTGCAATTAAATCTTGTGGTGGTGTGCGCTCAAACTCGGCGCCAACAGAGTTGATGTTGGGATCACGAGGGCGGTTGTTAGGAAGTTCTGCGATGCTCACGCGTTAAACCTCCCATAGGACACTGACAAGTGCGTTACCTGCGTGCGTAACTTAGGCCTCAGGCCCCTGTGAGCGCGAAGATCCCCCTGTGGCCCTGGGGAAAAGCTGTGGGTAAGTGAGTGGATAAGGGCGATTTCCTGTGTATATATCGGTGGATCGATTGTGCATAACTGTCGGTGTTGGCCCTCACCACTGACAAAGGCGCAGGTCAAAGGCGAAATCTATGCACACAGCCCTGTGGAGGAAAGTAATTCTTTAAATATCACCAGTTGAGATTCCACTCTTAATTCATCTTTGTAGTGCAGAGTTCACCCATGATCGTTGACTACGCCCTGTACCGCGACGGTGTCCGCTACACAGAACCATCAAACTTGCCTGAGTTGATTACAAAAGCAAAAAGTGAAGGCGGTTTTGTTTGGGTTGGATTAGCAGAACCAACACAAGAAGAGTTCGACAAAATTGTTGGAGATTTTCGTTTTCACCCCTTAGCAATAGAAGATGCCATTAGTGCAAAGCAGCGACCAAAGTTTGAAGAGTATCCAGGGTTGCAGTTTTGCGTCTTGCGCACAGTTTTTTATGATGAAGCAAAAAGTGAAGTATCAACTGGGGAAATATTCTGCTTTATTGGCGATCATTTTATTGTGGTTGTGCGTCATGGTGATGGCTCAGCCCTAGTCAATACTCGTCACCAACTTGAAGCTAAACCTGAACAGTTGGCAAAGGGACCATATGCGGTCTTGCATGCCATTATTGACCATTGCATCGATTGCTACATCGATATTGCAGCAGAACTTGAAACGGATGTAATGCAGGTTGAACAAAAAGTATTTAACAATGATTTGGAGACACAATCAGAGGATATTTACTTCTTAAAGCGAGAAGTTATTGAATTCCGCCACGCAATTGATCCACTGCTTTCACCGTTGCAAAAGTTGGCAAGTGAAGGTGCGCCACACATCAATCCAACACTCACACCATTTTTCCGAGACACATTGGATCACTTATCACGGGCATCAGATGCTGCATCCGGCTTGGATACCTTGCTGACATCAGCTCTGCAAGCAGACTTAGCCCACATTCAATTGCAACAAAATCTTGATATCCGCAAAATAACTGCCTACGTTGCACTGGCTTCTGTGCCAACAATGGTTGCCGGTATTTATGGAATGAACTTTGATGTAATGCCTGAATTACGCTGGAAGTTTGGGTACCCGATGGTCATGACAGGTTTATTCCTTGTAACCGGTTTTCTCTACTGGAAGTTTAAGAAAGCAAAGTGGTTGTAATAAGTAAGCATTAAAAAAGCCCGCCACAGTTTATGTGGCGGGCTTTTTAATAGTGACTTACTTGTCAGCTACAACGCTTACTGAAACCTTTGCAACCACGTTGTGACCCAAAGAGATCTTTACATCGTGTGTGCCAAGCTTCTTGATGTGGCCCTTAGTAGCGATCGTGTGACGATCGATATCTAGACCGGTTGCAGACTTGATTGCTGATGCAACATCTTTGTCAGTTACTGAACCAAAGAGTGCGCCTTTAGCGCCAACCTTGACCTTAGTAACAATTGATGCGCTTTCAAGCTTTGCCTTGATTTCCTTAGCGTGATCGATATCGCGAACTTCACGTGCTGAACGCGCGCGACGAATGCTTTCGATCTGCTTTTCTCCACCAAGTGACCAAGCGATTGCGTTTCCGCGTGGCAACAAGTAGTTGCGAGCGAATCCATCTTTAACAGTTACAACATCTCCTGCAGCACCTAGGCCTGCAACTTCGCGAGTAAGGATTAGTTTCATGTGTCTAGTCCCCTTATCGCGCTGAAGATGTGTAAGGAAGTAGTGCTACTTCACGGCTGTTCTTTACCGCTGTTGCGATTGAACGCTGGTGCTGTGTGCAAGCACCTGTAACGCGGCGAGCGCGGATTTTGCCGCGATCAGAAATGTACTTGCGAAGTGTCGCAATATCTTTGTAATCGATAAATGAGACCTTCTGCTGGCAGAAGCTGCAAGGCTTCTTCTTAAACTTCTTGTTTAAGGCTGCAGCTTTTGCATTCTTATTCTTAGGCTCGCGTAGAGCCTTGTTATTTCTTGCTCCCATTATGGTGCTCCTTTTCGGGCCCTAGTCCTTGCGAACTAGGAATGGATTGTCGGTTGGTTTAGAACGGTGGTTCGTCGGTAGTAGATGTTCCCCATCCACCACCTGCTGGTGCTGAAGAAGAAGCTGCTGCCCATGGGTCTTCGTTAAATGAATCTGCAGCTGGTGCAGAGAATCCGCCATTACCGCCTGCTGAACGCTGGGCCTTAGTGACCTTTGCTGTTGCATTGCGTAGTGATGGACCAACTTCATCTACTTCTACCTCAAAGACGGTGCGCTTTTCGCCCTCTTTAGTTTCATATGAACGTTGCTTAAGACGACCAGAAAGGATGACGCGCATTCCTTTTGTCAGTGACTCTGCAACATTTTCTGCTGCTTGACGCCAGATCTGACACTGAAGGAAAAGGCTCTCGCCATCTTTCCATTCATTAGTTTGCTTATCTAAATAGCGTGGTGTTGATGCAACACGAAACTTTGCAACGGCCGCACCTGATGGTGTGAAACGAAGCTCTGGATCGTCAACTAGGTTGCCGATCATCGTGATAGTTGTATCTCCTGCTGCCATTTTATTTCCTCATCTCTACTCGTGGAGTCCTAGCATCATGTATGCAAAAAGATTATGCGTCTAGACGCATTGCCTTTGTGCGTAACACTGATTCGTTCAAATTAAGCTGGCGATCTAATTCCTTAATCGCTGCTGGTGCGCAATTCATATCAATGACTGCGTAGATACCTTCACCTTTTTTCTGAATTTCAAAAGACATACGGCGACGGCCCCACAAGTCGAGCTTGTTGACTGTTCCACCTGAGTCTTTAATGATCTTCAAGTATGTTTCTAGGCTTGGTGTGACTGTGCGTTCTTCTAGTTCTGGATCAAGAATGACCATAAGTTCATAATGACGCATGTGTTAACCCGACCTCCTCTGGACTAAGACGGCCACGGTATTTCCGTGACAGGAGGGTTAAATTCTCCGATAAAGCGAGCCTTACCGGAAGGCTAAGGGTAGACGGTGGAGGTCTCAAACAGTAAATCCAAGAGCTTTCCACGCGTATTTCGGCCCTTAAGGGCTCTTCGGGCCAGGACCGCCATCAGGTAGATCGTGCCCCCGATTCGGACCAAAGTCAGAACCGCAAAGCCCGTTGCAGCCAGGCCATATTTAGCACCGGTCACAGATGCAAGGTGTTGCCAGATTGCAACATGATAAATAACTTCAGTTGCCTGCCACACCCAAAATGCATGTAAATCTTTTTTATTTGTGAGTGCAATAACAGCTAACGGGGTTAACCACAGAACATATTGCGGTGAATACACCTTGCTAGCAAGCATCACAGATGCCAACACAATGAAGGCCATCGATGCAAGGGTTGGTGTGTACTTTAATTCAAAGAACAAAATAGCAACTGTTGTCAGTGCAATCAAAAGTAACAAGATTGAAAGATAGTTTAGATTTGTCAATGAAAGACCAAGTTGTTCTAACGCCAACCAGATTGAACCCCAATCCGCACCGCGCTCAAGGTTGAGTTTATAAAAGCGCCACCAACCAGTTGGGGTAGTTAATGCAAATGGTGCATTGATTGCAATCCAAGTAAGTGCGACAACTGACAGATACTTAATAAGTTCTTTTACTTTCGCATCTCGCCACAAAATAAATGCAATCGGAACAAGTAAGAAGATAGGTAGAAATTTAGTTGAAATTGAAAGTGCTAACGCCAAAGAACTCAACAGATACTGCTTTCTATCAAACCAATAGATGGCAAGCAGCATTGTTGCAATCGCCCAGAGATCCCAGTTTATAAAAAGAGATGCAATCATGGCCGGTGCAACCGCGGAAAGGTAGGCGAACTCTGGTCTTATCTTTCTCACAATCACAACTGTTGCAATAAAAAGAAGCGCTAGAAAGAAAATATTGATGTTGAAGTATGTGGCAGGGGAGTTAGCGCCAAAACTAGTTACATACATAACCATTGCTGTGACAACTGGATACTCAACGCTGTTCTCATCACTTGTAAACGGCCATTCATTCTTATCTAAACCGCGGCTTGCATAGAGCGCTGGTAGATCGCTATAGCAGGCGTGAATATATTGATCTGGCGTTGCCCAGCCAGTGTTTTCACAATGGCTAAATTTTCCAAATGAGAGCAGTGAGGCAAATATCGCAAGAACTACAAGCGTTCTAACTTTCATTACGGCTTTGGTTTTTGCTTTCCGCCAGATGTCATAACAACAGGTTCAAGTCCACCAATATTTGAGGGTGCTGGGAAATCCATCACTGGCTCGCCCTTTAGTGCACCCTTCATAAACTGTGTCCAAATACGTGCAGGGAAAGATCCGCCTGTTAGAGATGTCATTCCACCAATACCGTTAAGTGTTTGCGTTGCGTTATCGCGGAAGAAGGCAACAGAGGCTGCAATCTGAGGTGTGTAAGCACTAAACCACGCTGAGGCATTTGATTGAGAAGTTCCAGTCTTACCTGCAGCTGGGCGACCGAGTGCAAGTGCTGCCGCACCTGTTCCTCCAGTGATTGTTCCCTTAAGCGCGTAGGTTAAATCAGCCATAACCTCTTTACTAAATACTTCTTCGGTCTGTGGTGTGGCCTCATACAAAACACCTTTATTGCTACCAAGAACTTGAGTTACTAAAAATGGTTTTGACTTAATTCCCTGAGCTGCAAAGGTTGCATAAGCATTTGCAACATCGATTACATG
>ERZ1022779.34-NODE-34-length-16246-cov-6.748688_pt1 | contig 16246 bp, 13 predicted proteins | sample MGYA00520900_ERZ1022779 | MGnify/ENA primary metagenome ERZ1022779 (study PRJEB33162, sample SAMN09537586) | freshwater metagenome | isolation source: freshwater | place: Canada:Alberta | collected 2017-07 | study: EMG produced TPA metagenomics assembly of the... | reverse complement strand
CGAGATCTAGTACGGTCTCGTGGGCTCGGAGATGTGTATAAGAGACAGACAGAATGCAGAAAAAAATATTTTGCTTATCGATGGAACGTTTGGGCGCGGTGGTCACACTCAAGCATTGCTAAAGCAGCTGGAATCATCAGCGCGCATGATCTCATTCGACAAAGATTTAGATGCGATTGCGGTTGCACAGCAGATCAACGATCCTCGCTTAAAGATCGTGCACGACAGCTTTGCTCATATGGATCAGTACGCAGAGCCAGAATCAGTCGATGGAATTTTGTTGGATTTGGGAATCAGCTCACCGCAGGTAGACGAGGGGCATCGGGGATTTTCATTTCGCCGCGAAGGTCCCTTAGATATGCGCATGAATACGGAGCAAGGTTTAACGGCTGCTCAGTGGTTAGAGCAAGCGCCGCAGGAGGAAATCACTCACGTGATTAAGACTTACGGAGAAGAGCGTTTTGCATTTCAGATTGCGAAGGCTATTGTGGCCAAGCGCGAAGCTGGTTTGTCACCACAAACTACTACTCAACTTGCAGCGCTAGTTGCCAGTGTTGTACGCACGCGTGAGGCTGGTCAAGATCCTGCTACTCGAACTTTTCAAGCACTCAGAATATTTATTAATCGTGAGTTGGATGATTTGGAGTTAGGCTTAAAGGCTGCTCTGAAATTGCTGAAACCAGGTGCAAGGCTAGCGGTGATCAGCTTTCATTCTCTAGAAGATCGCATCGTGAAGCAGTTTATACAGGCACACTCAAAAGTAGAAGTACCTCGTGGTCTGCCGGTGCGCGAAAAAGACTTGCCGCAAAGTGCTCTTGAGATGATTGGTCGCGTTAAGCCGAGTGATGAAGAGATTTTAGAAAATCCCCGAGCTCGCTCAGCCATCATGCGCGTAGCAGAAAAACGAATGGGCCCAGTTGCATGAATCGCGCTACTTTGACCTTACTTACCCTCCTCTTAATTTGTGCGCTCTCTCTAGTAGCGGCACAGCAACGTGCGCGTAAGTTATTTATTGCACAAGAACGCGCACAAATTGAAGAGCGTAAATTAAATCAAGAATGGTTACGTCTCGAATATGAACAACGTAACTTGTCTAAATCAGCACGTATTCGTGATGTAGCACGTAACCAATTGCGTATGTCTCCAATCTCTCCTGAACGTACTTTGTACTTGAGGGAGCTTAAATGAGACCAGTTGGCTTCTCGACTACCCCAAATTTAGTTTTGCGTCTGCCTATGTGGCGGTCTAGACTGATGCTGTTCCTGTTGTTCTTTGTCTTCATGTTGTTATTAATCAGGGCATTTTGGATTCAGGGCCCAGGAAATGCATTCTATGAAGCCAAGGGAGTGAGAGGTACTCAACGTGAACTAGAGTTATCTGCAAGTCGTGGAAAAATTTTAGATCGTAATGGTCAAGTTATTGCAACGAGCTTGGAGGCGAAGTCTGTCATTGCATACAACGATACCGTGCCAGATGATCTCTCTGCTGAAAAAGTGAAAGCGCTTGCCAATCTCTTGCAGATCAGCGAAACAGAGTTACGCAAGAAACTCAAGGAAGAGCGCAAGCAGATTTTCTTAAAGCGCCAGGTTGATCCAGCAGTTGCTCAGCAAATTAAGCAACTAGAAATCCCGGGTATTGGATTAAATAATGAATATCGTCGCTTCTACCCAGAAGGCGAAGCGATGGCGCACGTGGTTGGTTTTACTAACGTAAACGATAAGGGCCAGGAAGGCATGGAGCTCTCTCGAGAGAAAGATCTTGCTGCTCGGCCTGGACAAAGACGAGTGGTAGTTGATCGTCTTGGTCGAGTAGTAGAGGAAATGGCGATCTTACAGTTGCCACAGAACGGCAAAGATTTGAATCTTTCTATCGACAGCAAAATTCAGTTCCTTGCCTATAACGCTGTGAAGAGTGCCGTTGAGACGCATCATGCTAGGGCTGGCGGAGCAGTTGTTCTAGATACGCAAACGGGTGAAATCTTGGCGCTGGCTAATTACCCAAGCTATAACCCGAATGACCGTAAATATTTAACGGGCGAACAATTACGTAATCGAGTCTTGACCGATACCTTTGAGCCTGGATCAACTATGAAACCAATTACGGTCTCATTGTCACTTGAAAAGGGTCAAGTACAACCAAATACGCAAATGGCGATTGGTGCGAAATATTTAGTTGGACCTAAGCCAATTACCGATACACATCCTTACGGGACTTTGACTGTTGCTCAAATTATTCAAAAATCGAGCAATATTGGTACTGCCAAATTAGCAATGAATACGACCCCGCAAGAAATGTGGGATCTCTATACAGCAGCGGGTTTTGGTCAAGCTCCTAAGATCGGATTTCCGGGAGCTGTTGCCGGAACTTTACATCCCCACAAAAAATGGGTGCCATCAGATCAGGCACGTATTGCGTTTGGTTATGGTATTTCTGCATCGCTCTTTCAGGTAGCGCGTGCGTACACGATTTTTGCGCGTGATGGAGAGCTTGTACCACTTACCATTGAGCGTAGCCCAGAATTTAAAGCAGGTACACCAGTTATTTCTGCAAAGACTGCGATTGAGATGCGCAGCATGCTCGAATCTGTCACTGAACCTGGCGGTACAGCAATCAAAGCACAAGCAGAGGGTTTCCGTGTTGGCGGCAAAACTGGTACTGCACATAAGTTGGTTGGTAAGGGTTATGGCAATAAGTACCGTGCGTACTTTGTTGGATTAGCTCCAATCAGTGCACCACGTATTGTGGTGGCAGTCATGATCGATGAGCCTACTGGTGGTAGTCACTATGGTGGCGATGTTGCAGCACCTGTGTTTTCGACTATCGTTAGCGAAACACTGCATACATTAAATGTATTACCCGATGCCAAAGTGAAGCAAATGGTTTTACAGGATAAGACGCCAGAAGAAATTCGTGCTGCCAATGCTCAGGCTCAACATGTGGTTTTGAAAAGATGAGGGTGGCATTGAATATAGAACCCAATCATCTGATTGAATATCTACACAACTTAGCGAAGCCCTCAGCTAAGGTGAGCGCGGATAGTCGCCAGATAGAGTCTGGCGATATCTTTTTCGCTTACCCGGTAGGGCATAGCAATGCCTTGCGTGATGGACGTCATTACATTGATGCAGCCCTTAAAAATGGCGCAGCCGCAGTAGTGTTTGATCCCGCTCATTTTGAGTCACCATTCTTGGATCATCCTCGCTGCGTGGCTGTTGAGAATCTTGCTGCGAAAGTAGGCGAACTCTGCGCGCAATGGTATGGGTACCCAAGTCAGAAATTGTGCATGATTGGTGTTACTGGTACTAACGGTAAAACAAGTATTAGCCAATGGCTAGCATCAGCCCTTGATGGAGTTGATCATCGCACGGCAGTGTTGGGTACGCTTGGCACCGGATTTGTAGGGTCTTTGATGCAGACTGGTTACACCACTCCCGATGCTCCGCGTTTACAAACGCAACTTTATGACTTGTTGAATACCGGAGCAAAGCAGGTGGTGATGGAGGCTTCATCGCATGCCTTAGAGCAAGGACGTATTACTGGAGTTCAATTTAACTGCGCGATATTTACTAATCTCACCCAGGATCATTTGGATTACCACGGCAGTATGGCTAATTATGCCGAGGCAAAAGCAAAATTATTTTCATTTGCCGGTTTAGAGCATGCAGTGATTAATTTTGATGATGCGTTTGGTCGCGAGTTAGGCATGAAGCTATTGGCAAAAGGTGGCATCAAGATATGGGCCTACGCTTTAAGTAAAGATGCTTTAAATGGCTATGAAAAATTTGGCCAACGTTTAGAGCGCGTCTATGCAGATGAAATCATTCTCAATGGCGTTACTTACGACGTCCAGTTGGTGCATGAAGGCGCCAGTAAAAATGTAGTTCGTATTCCCGTTGTAGGGGAATTTAATTTAAGCAATGCATTGGCTGTATGGACAGCATTACTGACTCAGGGTCTTCATGCTGATGAGGCAAGTAAGCGAATTGCTAAGCTTCGACCAGTGCCGGGACGTATGGAGTTAATGCCACTTGCTAGGAGTAATAAATCCGAAGGTTTACTTGTCATTGTTGACTATGCGCATACTCCAGATGCGTTACAAAAGACACTTCAAGCCATTCGTCCAATTGCAGAGCAGCGCAATGGAAAAATTTGGTGTGTCTTTGGTTGCGGTGGAGACCGGGATGTAGGTAAGCGTTCGAAAATGGGTGCAGTTGTAGAACAACTCGCTGACCAAATCATCATTACTAGTGACAATCCCCGCACAGAAGAACCTCAAGAAATCATCAAGATGATTCGTGCAGGTATGACTGATGATGCATCGAATATTCAAATGATTGCCGATCGCGCAGCTGCGATCATGGCCGCTGTTCGACATGCTGGTACCCATGACATTGTCTTGGTTGCAGGTAAGGGGCACGAGACTTCGCAAGAGATTAATGGCAAAAAATTTGATTTTTCTGATCAAGAGCACATTCTCTTGGCGGCTGGGGGTGCTATCTGATGTTTGCTATGACAACCCTTGCACAAGTGCAGGCTATGTTGCCTGGAAGTACGCTTGTTAATAGTTCTGAGCAGGCTGCTGCACAAATCCAAATTTCTAGAGTTGGGACTGATAGTCGTCAGCTTGAAGCGGGCGAACTATTTGTTGCCTTGGCTGGTGAGCGTTTTGATGCGCATGATTTTTTATCGGATGTTGCTAAAGCTGGCGTGGGCGGTGTTCTTATTAGTAAAAAAGATAAGTGTCCAGCAGATTTGGCCGCCATCTGTGTTTCTGATACCAGAATGAGTTTAGGTCAGTTAGCCGCAGCTTGGCGCGCAAAACATCCAATTCCATTGGCATTGGTAACGGGTAGCAATGGTAAGACCACTGTAAAAGAGATGATTGCCTCAATTTTTAGAGTAGCCGTCGGTGAGGAATGCACCTTAGTCACTAAAGGTAACTTAAATAACGATATCGGTCTGCCTTTAACTTTATTAAAGTTGAAACCGACAGATCAACTGGCAGTACTTGAATTGGGAATGAATCACCCCGGCGAGACTGCGGTATTAGCTGCAATTGCGCAAGCCAATATTGCCCTGATAAATAACGCACAACGCGAGCATCAAGAGTTCATGGCAACAGTGGCTGCTGTTGCCGAGGAACATTCGGCCGCAATCAAAGCCTTACCTCAAGATGGAGTGGCTGTCTTTCCTGCTGATTCTGAGTTTACCGATGTATGGCATCAAGCGGCCGCAGGTCGTAAAACGATGGACTTTGTATTGCTATCAGGAGCCTCCTCTAAAAAGGCTTCTGTTACTGGACGTCTTTTGAATGATGGTCAAGTGCAAGTGCTATCAGAGCAGGGAGAGATTGATATTCGCCTCAATACTTTGGGTAGCCATAACGTTCGCAATGCATTAGCAGCTTGCACTGTTGCTTTGGCTGCTGGCGTCAGTCTTGAGAAGATTAAGCAAGGTCTTGAAGCTTTTGTTTCAGTGAGTGGCCGCATGCAAGCAAAGCATGTTGATGCGAACCACACCCTCATTGATGACAGCTATAACGCCAATCCTGATTCTGTAAGAGCAGCAATTGATGCCTTAAAGCAAAGCGGTAATAGTTCCTGGTTAATTTTGGGAGATATGGGCGAGGTTGGTAATCAAGGCCCAGAATTTCATCGTGAAGTTGGTGCCTACGCTGCTTCGCAGGGTGTGGATAAATTATTTGCCCTGGGAGAGCAATGCCAATTTGCAATTGCTGGGTTTGATGACTTAAAGAAGTCTTTATCTCCCTCTGCAAGCGCAAGGCATTTTGCTGACATGGATCAGCTCATAGCGCAATTAAGAAATGAATTGCAGGGGCAGTTAACCCACGGCAATCGGCATTTAAATATTTTGGTTAAAGGTTCGCGTTTTATGCGAATGGAGCGTGTAGTTCAAGCCTTGTTAGAGGAGGCCAAAGCATGCTCTTAATCTTGGCGCAATGGCTGCAAGACGATCTTGGATTTTTACGGGTAATTAACTACATCACCTTTAGGGCTGTGATGGCTACAGTTACTGCCTTGTTGATTGGTTTGGCAGCGGGTCCTTGGGTGATTCGTAAATTGACTGCTTTAAAGATGGGTCAAGCGGTTCGTACGGATGGTCCTCAAACTCACTTGGTTAAATCAGGTACTCCAACAATGGGTGGGGTATTGATCCTGATTGGTATTTTTGTTTCTTGTATGTTGTGGGCCGACCTCAGCAATCGCTTTATCTGGATCGTCATGATTGTGACTTTTAGTTTTGGCCTGATTGGGTGGGTAGATGACTATCGTAAGGTTACACATCAGGATCCTAAGGGGATGGCATCAAGAGAAAAGTTCCTTTGGCAAACCTTCATCGGTTTATTTGCTGCAATTTACTTGGCTTTCTCAGTTTCAGAAGTGAATAATTTGAAGGTACTGCAATTGTTTTATGAGTGGGTCAAGAGTGGTTTTGCATTAGACCTACCCGCCAAGACCAATTTGCTTTTACCGTTTATCAAGGAGGTGAGCTATCCCCTGGGAATGATGGGCTTCATCATCCTAAGTTACTTGGTCATTGTTGGAAGCAGTAATGCAGTGAATCTCACTGATGGCCTAGATGGTTTAGTGATCATGCCGGTGATTTTGGTTGGTGCTGCATTAGGTGCTTTTGCATACGTGATGGGTAATGCCATCTATGCGAAGTATTTGCTATTCCCATACATTCCAGGAGCTGGTGAGCTCATGATCTTCTGTGGCGCGATGGGCGGCGCAGGATTGGCATTCCTTTGGTACAACACCCATCCCGCACAGGTATTTATGGGTGATGTAGGCGCATTAGCTTTGGGTGGCGCGCTTGGCACTATCGCTGTCATTGTGCGACAGGAAATTGTGCTTTTTGTCATGGGCGGTATTTTTGTTGCCGAAACTTTTTCTGTAATGTTGCAAGTGTTATGGTTCAAATTTACCAAGAAGCGCTATGGCGAAGGGCGTCGAATTTTCCGCATGGCACCGTTGCATCATCACTTTGAATTGGGTGGCTGGAAAGAAACCCAAGTTGTAGTTCGTTTTTGGATTATTACCATCCTGTTGGTCTTAATTGGTTTATCTAGCTTGAAATTACGGTGAGCCAAAAGTAAATATGCTGAACTTAGAAAATACCTTCGCAAATCCTAGAGCCCTCAATAATGCGGGCTATGAAGCTCCCCATCACTTCTTAATTTTGGGTCTGGGCGAGTCTGGTATAGCCATGGCGAAATGGTGCTTACGTAACGGCGCTAGCGTACGTCTTGCAGATACCCGCGATCAGTCTAAATTGACGGATCGTCAAAACGCTTGCCTAGAAGAGTTGCGATTTGCAGGGCTCCAAGATATTCAATTTGGCCCATTGGATGACGCTTTACTAGCTGATATTGATGTGATCGGTATCAGCCCTGGTTTATCTCCATTACAGGAACCTACTCAATCACTCTTAGTGAAGGCCAGAAAAGCAAGAGTCGATGTGTGGAGTGAGATTGAGTTTTTTGCTCGTGCTATCTCAGCACTTGAGCGTATGGCGTTGGCGAGAAACTCTTCTTATGCATCAACTGTGCTGGCTGTTACAGGCACGAATGGAAAAACAACGACGACTGCACTAACGGGTCAGCTGTGTGAGCGTGCTGGTAAGAAAGTGGCTGTAGCTGGCAACATCAGTCCTGCGGCATTAGATAAGCTCATGTCATGTTTAGATGTGGCTGATCAGCTTGAAGATATGCCTGATATATGGGTATTAGAGCTTTCTAGCTTCCAACTCGTTTACACCTCGACTCTAAATCCAACCGCTGCCACAGTACTCAATCTTTCTCAAGATCACTTGGATTGGCATGGTGATATGTCGTCTTATGCAGAAGCAAAATCCAGAATATTTGGTAATAACACTATCTGCATTTTGAATCGCGATGATCCCTTAGTGATGGGTTTATTAACAGGCGAGCAAAAAAGCGAACGCGCCATTGTGACATTTGGTGCAAACAGGCCGAATGAGCAAGGTGAATTTGGAATTGAGCATGACTTACGTGCTGGCGGTATTGATTGGTTAGTGTGGGGCGAGATCGATGAAGATGTTGAGCCCAAGCCAAAGCGTCGTCGTAAGGGTGCTGCAGTTGAGCAGGGTGAGCCTTTGCGTCTGAAGCGCTTGATTCCTGCTGATGCACTACGGATACGTGGCCGTCACAATGCCTTGAATGCCTTAGCTGCCTTGGCTTTAGCTAGGGCAGCTAATTTACCAATGAATATCTTGTTACATGGTTTGCGTGATTACCATGGCGAACCTCATCGCGTTCAAAGTATCGCGATTGTGAAGGACGTGGAATATGTAGATGACAGCAAAGGTACTAATGTTGGTGCAACGGTTGCAGCATTAAATGGTCTTGGCAATAGCGAATCAGGTAAGAGAATTTGGTTGATTGCTGGCGGTGATGGAAAAGGTCAAGACTTTAGTCCACTTCGTGAGCCTACATTGCGATTTGTAAAAGGCGCTTTCTTAATCGGTAAAGATGCTGAGCTCATTGCTGAAATACTTAATGAACAGGTCCCTTGTACTATCAGCGGTTCATTAAAGGCGGCAGTTCAATCAGCCGCTGCGCAAGCCCTATCAGGAGATATGGTTTTACTTTCTCCTGCCTGCGCTAGCTTTGATCAATTTCGCGACTATGTTCAGCGTGCCGAAGTTTTTGTATCTGAAGTAGAGGAATTAGGCATGCGTTTCGAAGGAGTTCAGGCATGAGCTTAAGAGAAAAGCTATTTCCAGAAAATCGGATGGGGTTAAATCGTTTTTGGAATTTTTCTCGTGGCGGAATTGATAATTTCCGCAGTGGCTTAAGAGATGCTGTATCTGGAGTTGAGCAGACACGCTCACGAATGATGGACTATGACCAGTTATTAGTATGGGCCGTCCTGTCATTGGCGCTCATTGGTTTAGTGATGGTGTATTCAGCATCAATTACTTTAGCTGATGGACCTAAGTATGCGAACTACAGTAGTAATTATTTCTTAATTCGTCATCTGATCTCTTTGGCAATCGCAATTAGTATGGCAATCGTAGTGTTCAAGATTCCTACAAAAGAATGGGATCGCTATTCTCCTGTCATATTTGGATTCACGGTGCTGTTGCTAATTGCTGTGCTGATCCCTGGTGTTGGTAAAGGTGTGAATGGCGCTAAACGCTGGATTTCCTTGGGTTTGATGAATTTTCAACCATCAGAATTAATGAAATTTGCAGCAATTATCTTTGCAGCAAGCTATACCGTTCAGCGACAAGAGTACCTGCACTCATTTGTAAAAGGGATGCTACCAATGGGCATTGCGGTTGCACTAGTTGGTGGCCTATTAATGGCTGAGCCGGACATGGGTGCATTTGTAGTGGTGGCTTTAATTGCCTTTGGGATTTTATTTCTGGGCGGTATCAATGCTAAATTATTTGGTGGCTTGATTGTTGTTGGCTTAACGAGTGCTGCAATAATGATTGCACTATCGCCATTTCGTCGAGGGCGTATGTTGGCCTTTATGGATCCATGGCAAGTCGACAATGCTGCCAATAAGGGTTATCAGTTAACGCATTCACTCATGGCATTTGGTCGTGGAGAATGGTTTGGTACTGGTCTGGGCGGTAGTGTGGAGAAGTTGCACTATCTTCCAGAGGCACATACTGATTTCATCATGGCAGTGATTGGTGAAGAGCTTGGTTTCGTTGGGGTAGTGGTCATGATCTTCCTCTTTTATTGGATCGTGCGTCGCGCATTCATGATTGGTCGTACCGCCCTCCAGTTGGATCGTAGCTTTGCCGGTCTAGCTGCAAAAGGAGTTGCCATTTGGATTGGTTGGCAAGCCTTTATCAATATGGGTGTAAATCTAGGTCTATTACCAACCAAAGGTTTGACATTGCCATTAGTTAGCTATGGCGGCTCAGCAATTTTGATGAATGCGGTAGCAATCGCAATGCTATTGCGCATTGATTATGAGAATCGAATTTTGATGCGCGGAGGGAAGTTGTGACAAGACCCTCAATACTGGTGATGGCTGGAGGTACTGGCGGACATATTTTCCCAGGCCTTGCTGTCGCTGAATATTTGCGGATCTGTGGTTGGCAGGTCTCATGGTTGGGAAATCAAAATGGTATGGAGTATCGCCTCGTGAAGTCCTGTGATTTTCCATTTGAGTCAGTAGAGTTTGGTGGCTTGCGCGGTAAGGGCCTGCAAGCAAAGTTGATGTTGCCTATCAACTTAATGCGCGCTTGTATTCAAAGCTGGAAGATTATGCGTCGACTCAAGCCTAGTGTCGTTTTAGGCATGGGTGGTTACATCACCTTCCCAGGTGGCCTCGTTAGTAAATTATTAAAGCAGCCCTTGGTGTTACATGAATCCAATTCGGTTGCTGGCAGTGCGAATCTTGCGCTCGCCAAAATTGCTATGCGGGTGTTAACTGGCTTTCCAGATACGATGAAGTCGGCCGAGTGGGTGGGTAATCCTATTCGCGAAGAGTTTGATCATATACAAGCACCTGCTTTGCGATACGAGGCACGGCAAGGCCCATTATCCATTTTGGTAGTAGGCGGCAGCTTAGGTGCTACAGCCTTGAATGAGGCTATCCCAAGTGCATTAGCCTTAATTCCTATCGAGGATCGGCCAAAGGTCATTCATCAAGCTGGCGATAAACATTTAGCAGATTTGCAAAAGCGTTATGCGCAGTTGGGCGTAACTGCGGATATTCGTCCTTTTATTGATGATATGCCATCAGCCTATGCTCAAGCTGATTTGGTGATTTGTCGTTCAGGTGCGATGACAGTGTCTGAGTTGGCCGCCTGCGGCGTTGCCTCGTATTTAGTTCCTTTTCCGCATGCAATTGATGATCATCAAACTGCTAACGCACGATTTCTATCCGATGCTGATGCGGCTATTTTGTTGCCCCAAGATTCTCTTCATGCCCAGGATTTGGCAATGATGATTCAGAACATGGGTCGCTCGGATTTAAAGGCAATGGCATTACGCGCACATGCATTATCTAAGCCTCATGCAACTCAACGGGTAGCTGAAGTCTGTGCAAATTGTGCGGGAGTAGGCATATGAAGCATATTGTTCAGCAAATCCATTTCATTGGCATTGGTGGTGCAGGCATGAGCGGTATTGCCGAGGTCTTATTGAACTTAGGTTATCAAGTATCAGGCTCTGATTTAGCGGAAAGCGTAACTACTGCACGTTTAAAAGAATTAGGTGCGGTCATTCATATTGGACATGATCCGAAAAATATTGGTACAGCTGAAGCGGTGGTGATCTCTACAGCAGTGGCCGGCAATAATCCTGAGGTGTTAGCTGCACGTGCAGCCAAAATCCCCGTAATTCAACGGGCAGTCATGCTGGGTGAGTTAATGCGCCTGAAGCAAGGAATTGCCATTGCTGGAACACATGGCAAGACAACGACTACTAGCTTAGTTGCTTCAGTCCTAGCTGAAGGTGGATTGGATCCAACCTTTGTGATCGGCGGTAAGTTGAATTCAGCGGGTGCTAATGCTCGCTTAGGGCAGGGTGATTTTATTGTGGTTGAGGCAGACGAGTCAGATGCTTCTTTCTTGCAACTATTTCCAGCAATGGAAGTTGTTACTAATATTGACGCTGATCATATGGATACCTATCAGCACGATATGGCTAGATTGAAGCAGGCATTTGTTCAGTTTATTCAACGCATGCCTTTTTATGGTGTTGCAGTTCTGTGTATCGATGATGCTAACGTCCGTGACATCATTCCATTTGTTTCCCAGCCGGTGTTGCGTTACGGTTTATCTGACGACGCTGATATACGTGCGAGTAATGTGCGCGCTGATGGAACTCAAATGCATTTCACAGTGGATCGTCGTACGGTACGGCGACATGGTAATAAGCCAGGACCACTCAAGATCACCTTAAATTTACCGGGCTTACACAATGTTCGTAATGCCCTGGCCGCAATTGGTATTGCAACGGAGTTGGGTGTCAGTGATGAGGCTATTACTAAAGCCTTATCGCAGTTTAGTGGTGTTGGCCGTCGCTTCCAGCGTTATGGAGAGATTGCTTTGACATCCGGCGGTAGCTTTACCCTGATTGACGATTATGGTCACCACCCAGTTGAAATGGCTGCAACTTTAGAGGCTGCAAGAGGTGCGTATCCAGACCGTCGCCTAGTCTTGGCATTCCAACCACACCGATTTACAAGAACGCGCGATTGTTTTGGCGAGTTTGTTCAAGTACTCAGAAATTTTGATGCTTTGGTCTTGACGGAAGTCTATCCTGCAGGCGAGGCAAAAATTCCAGGTGCAGATGGGAAGAGCCTGATGAAGGCAGCGCTGGCGGAAGATAAACATTCACAAGGATCCCTTGATTCTGCAGCAGTTGTATTTGCAGCAAATGTAGATGAGATGCCTGAAAAATTAAGTCATGTCTTAAAAGATAGAGATGTATTAATTACGATGGGTGCAGGTTCAATTTCTGCTTTGCCATACACGCTTGTGGAGGCAAAGCATGTCTAGGCAGATGATGGATTGGGGTCAACGCGTACAAGCACAACTAGCAAGCTTAGATGTTAAATCTTTGGGCAGAGTCTGCGTTCTTTTGGGTGGACGATCAGGTGAGCGTGAAATTTCACTGATGTCTGGCAATGGTGTTCTAGAGGCATTAAGAGTCAAAGGCGTTGATGCTCATAGCTTTGACACTGGATTGCGTTGTCCTACAGAATTAGCTAAAGAAAAATTTGACCGTATATTTATTTCTTTGCATGGTCGCTATGGTGAAGATGGAACTATCCAGGGTTTATTGGAGCTACTTAATCTGCCCTATACCGGAAGCGGTGTTTTAGCATCAGCTTTAGCCATCGATAAAATCGCGACTAAACAAATTTGGATTAGCAATGGTTTGTCTACCCCGGAGTTTGAGGAGTTGACTGCAGGTAGTGATTGGAATGCGGTAGTGAATAAGCTAGGCCTTCCTTTAATTGTGAAGCCTGCGCATGAGGGGTCATCTCTTGGCCTCACTAAAGTGAAATCAGTAGAGGAGATACCAGCTGCCTATCAATTGGCTGCAGGACTAGATAAAAAAGTCATTGCTGAAACCTGCATCATTGGTGACGAGTTGACTTGCCCGCTAGTAGGGTACGGTAGTACGGCTGAGGCATTGCCAGTAATCAAAATTATTCCACCCCAAGCCAATTACGATTTTCATAATAAGTATTACTCAGATGAAACTCAATATCTTTGCCCTACGGGATTTGCACCTGAGGTAAATGCCCAAGTCCAAGCTTTAGCGCTGGCAGCATACAAAGCATTGGGATGTCGCACATGGGGACGTGCCGATGTGATGCTAGATCAAAAGACTGGCAAGCCCTATCTTTTGGAAATGAATACCTCGCCGGGGATGACTTCACATTCCTTGGTGCCAATGGCAGCAAAAGCTGCTGGTGTTGATTATGCAGATTTAACCCTTTGGTTGTTAAGCCAAACTATAGAGCAAAAGGCGAGCTCTAAGATATGAGTAATTTCATGGATCGGTTCGGTGAAATCTTCAGCATGCTAATGGCTCCTCTCTGGAATCATCCTGTGCGTATGCAGGCATTTAGCCGATTCTTGATGCGTTGTTTTGCAGTGATGTTGGTCATTGGCGTATTGGTTTGGTTAAGCCAGAGACCAGTCTTTGCACTCAAGCAAATTCAAATTGAGCCCGTGGCAGGACAAACGCTCAAACATATTAGTAAGCCAATTGTGAAACAGCAGGTTCTTGCAAACGTTCAGGGTAATTTTTTTAGTGTGCGTCTGGAAGACGTCAAGCGAGGCTTTGAAAGCATGCCATGGGTTAGACATGCCAATGTTCGTCGCGTATGGCCAAATGGTTTAGTGGTCAGCATCGAAGAGCAAAAGCCATTCGGTACTTGGGGTGGTGTTGATAGTCACACCCTAATGAACGCTCAGGGTGAATTATTTGCTGGGCGTGTCTCTGAGATCATGGATGATGTTCATCTGATTGACTTCTATGGACCAGCCGATGCCAGTCAAGAGGTCATGAGTCTTTATCGAAAAGCAAGCGCCTGGTTTAAGCCTTGGGGTGTAGAGGTAAAGAGTTTGGCGTTAACTGAACGTTATGCATGGCACGTCAAGTTATCAAACGGAATGAAAGTGGAGTTTGGTCGCGATGAAGAAAATTCTGATAAGAACCTCACTGAGGAGCGAGTAGCCCGCCTATTTAAGTATTGGCCACAAGTACAAGAGAAATGGCCAAATCGTGTTGATGCAGTGGACTTACGCTATGCCAATGGATTTGCAGTGCATTTAGCAGCGGCAAATATTAAAAAGAATGATGTGGATAGTAAAAAAAGTGATCAGAAGCAATGAGGAGTTGGAATGAGTAAAGACAATCGTGATCTATTGGTAGGCTTAGATATTGGAACCTCCAAGGTGGTTGCCTTGGTTGCTGAACTCGCTCCCGATGGCCAATTTAATGTCGTAGGTGTTGGACAAACTGCGTCTAAAGGTTTGAAGAAGGGTGTTGTTGTCAATATTGAAGCCACCGTTCAGTCGATTCAGAAGGCTTTAGAAGAAGCAGAGGTGATGGCTGATCGTCAGATTGTTCAGGTCTTTACTGGCATCGCCGGAAATCACATTGTGAGTTTTAACTCTAGCGGCATGGTTGCCATTCGTGACAAAGAGGTTGGTCAAGGTGACGTTGAACGCGTTCTAGAAACAGCTAAAGCAATCAATATCCCAACTGACCAACAGATACTGCATATCCTGGTTCAAGAATTTATTATCGATGGTCAAGAAGATGTCCGTGAGCCAATTGGTATGAGTGGTCTTCGCCTAGAAGTGAAGGTACATATTGTGACTGGTGCTGTTAGTGCCGCACAAAATATTGTGAAGTGTGTACGTCGCTGCGGCCTGGTAGTCAATGATTTGATACTGCAGCCATTAGCCTCAAGCTTGGCAGTACTTACAGAAGATGAAAAAGAGCTCGGTGTTGTGTTGGTTGATATTGGTGGAGGCACTACTGATATTGCGATTTACTGCCAAGGATCTATTCGTCATACAGCAGTGATTCCGATTGCGGGCGATCAAATTACCAATGACATTGCTATGGCATTGCGTACCCCAACAATCGATGCAGAAGATTTAAAAATCGTGCATGGCATTGCTCGTCAAGAGATGGCTGATCCAACCGCCATGATTGATGTGCCAGGCGTTGGTGATCGCGATCCACGTCCAATGTCTAAGCAGGCCTTGGCTGCAGTGATCGAGCCTCGCGTGGAAGAATTATTTACTTTGGTTAGGGGTGTCGTTCGTGACTCTGGCTATGAGGACATGGTCTCTTCAGGAATAGTGCTGACCGGAGGAACTTCTTTGATGCCCGGAATGGTGGAGTTAGCAGAACAAGTCTTTTTAAGACCTGCTCGGATTGGAACTCCTGAATATCGCGGTCATTTACACGAGGTATTAAGAAGTCCTCGATATGCAACCAGTATAGGTTTGTTGATGGAAGGTCAAGCGCAGGTGTTGCGTGGTCGCCGTGTTTCTCAATCAGGCGCGTTGCAAGGAGTTATGTCGCGCATGAAGGAATGGTTTGCAGGAAATTTTTAAGTTTTTTTCGTCGTCGTCAATGTAGTAAGTTAATTACCTAGGAGGGTATATGGAATTTGAAATGTTAGATCAAGATACTGCTGGCAAAACCATTATTAAAGTGGTTGGAGTCGGTGGGGCTGGTGGCAATGCTGTCCAGCATATGATTCGTCGCGGAGTGAGTGGCGTAGAGTTTATTTGCATGAACACCGATGCTGGCGCCTTACAGCGTTCTGAGGCATCTGTGAATTTGCAACTGGGCTCTAGCGGACTAGGAGCTGGTGCTAAACCTGAAATTGGCGCCTCTTCAGCGATTGAAGCGCGCGAGCGTATTGCCGATGCATTGCAAGGTGCTCATATGGTTTTCATCACTGCTGGTATGGGTGGCGGTACAGGCACTGGTGCCGCACCTATCGTTGCACAAGTGGCAAAAGAAATGGGCATCCTGACCGTAGGCGTGATTAGTAAACCATTTGACTTTGAAGGTGTTAAGCGTCTCAAGGTTGCTGAGAACGGTGCTTCTGAGCTTGAGTCTTATGTTGACTCATTAATTGTTGTACTCAATGAGAAGCTGTTTGAAGTCATGGGTGAAGATGCTGAGTTTGATAAAGCATTTGCATGTGCCTGTCTCTTATACACATCTCCGAGCCCACGAGACCGT
>ERZ1022779.31-NODE-31-length-17721-cov-13.164723_pt1 | contig 17721 bp, 15 predicted proteins | sample MGYA00520900_ERZ1022779 | MGnify/ENA primary metagenome ERZ1022779 (study PRJEB33162, sample SAMN09537586) | freshwater metagenome | isolation source: freshwater | place: Canada:Alberta | collected 2017-07 | study: EMG produced TPA metagenomics assembly of the... | reverse complement strand
TTAGAGATTAGAAACAGTGTTGATGCGGTAAATCTGGCAACTAGGACTGCGAAAAAGGTATTAGATGCAGCAGATGCTGGTGTTTCAACTGCCACGGCAATTGTTGATGAAGGTGCTTTTTTGTTAGCGCAATCTGCAGTTGCTGCTTGGTATGGATGTGGTGGAACAAGAGCTGATTCACCAGAGATCGTTATTCAGGGCGGGCCTGTTCGCAACTCTTCTTATTCCACAAAGATCGCACTTGAAATTAATGCAAAGCTGCCTAACGCAGTTGTCGTTGAATCAGCTGGAGATAACTTAGATGGTGCTATCTGGATTGCACAGAACTCCCGCCAGGATGCGCCTCCATTAATGCTGTGGGCTAGATAAAACAAAAATCTCTCTTCTCACGCAATTGCTGTGTGAGAAGAGAGATATCAGTGGTAGCCCCGAAGGGATTCGAACCCTCGTAGCTGACTTGAGAAGCCAGAGTCCTAGGCCGCTAGACGACGGGGCCACGATCCCTGTGACGGGAAAGATTTCCTAGAACGATATTAAGTTGTACTGCTGTACTGCGCTGGGGTACCAGGACTCGAACCTAGACTTACTGAACCAGAATCAGCAGGGCTGCCAATTACCCCATACCCCAAGGTTGACCCGAACATGGTTTATTCGGCCTTGTATTGCAAGAGCAAAGAATACCAGCGGATTTATAGTGCCAATCCCGCGTTAATACGCAGTAAACAGGCCTCTTTACCGAGCAATTCCATTGACTCAAATAGTGGCGGCGAGATGGTGCTGCCAGTGGTTGCAATGCGAAGTGCGGTAAATGCAATACGCGGCTTTAACCCCAGCTCTTCAATCAGAGATGCACGCAGCACCGCTTCAATGTTCTCGTGGGTCCACTCAGAAACAGTTTCTAGCTCACTGAGCGAACGCTTCAAGATCTCCTTTGATCCCTCATCTGTAATCTTAGAAACAGAGTCAGCATCTACGGCAAACTTTGTCGTAAACAAGAACTTAAGCATCTTTGGCACTTCATTCAGCATAATGATGCGCTCTTGAATAAGTGGCAGAGCCTTTTTAACTAACTCAATTTCAGCATCTGTGCCGGTAATGACATCGCCCTTTACTAGAAACGGCAGTGACCACTTCAAGAACTCATCTATGGTCAGCGCGCGGATCTTGTCACCATTGATTGCTTCTAGCTTTTTCATATCAAAGCGGGCAGGTGATGAGTGCACCTTTTCAACTGTGAACATCTCTGTTAGCTGCTTCATGGTGATGTTTTCGACATCATCTCCTGGTGACCAACCAAGCAGTGCAAGATAGTTACAAATTGCCTCAGGCAAGAAGCCCATCTCGCGATACCAAGCAATTGATACTTCACCATTTCGCTTAGACAACTTTGCATTGTCCTGGCCCATCACAAAGGGAAGGTGAGCAAATACTGGGTAATCAGCTGGGTCAACACCCATTGCCTGATAAACACGGATCTGGCGTGGGGTTGAAGACAACAAGTCTTCTCCGCGCAATACGTGGGTCACCTTCATCAGGATGTCATCTACTGCCACAGCTAATGTGTAGAGAGGTGAGCCATCTGCTCGAACCAAAACAAAGTCTGGAACAAAGTTGTGATCAAAAGAAACATCCCCACGAATTAAATCGTTAAAAGTTGTGCTGCCATCTGGCATACGCATGCGGACTACGGCTTCGCGTCCTTGAGCCTTGTAGCCTGCTATTTGCTCAGCAGTTAATTCACGGCAATGTCCGTTATAGCCAGGTGCCACATTAGCTTTGCGTTGTGCTTCACGAACTGCTTCTAACTCATCTGGTGAGCAGTAGCAGTGATAAGCATCTTTTTGATCGAGAAACTTTTGTGCCCAGGTTGCATAAATATCTAAGCGCTGTGATTGCAGGTAGGGACCATTGTCGCCACCAACTTCTGGGCCCTCATCCCAATCAAGACCCAGCCATTTAAGAGTGTCTATGGCTGCGTTGATGTACTCATCTGTAACGCGGGTGGTGTCAGTATCTTCAATACGAAACAGGAAGGTGCCGCCTGTGTGGCGGGCATAGGCCCAATCAAATAGTGCGGTGCGGATATTTCCAACGTGTAGATCACCTGTTGGAGATGGGGCGAAACGAACCTTTACCTTTTTGGTCATTTACTGTGCACTCACCTTGTTAGTTAGTTCGCCAAGTCCTTCAATTGCCATAGTCGCCTTTTGACCTGCAACCATTGGGCCAATGCCTGCTGGTGTGCCGGTCAGGATGATGTCACCAGGAAGCAAGGTCATCACACGTGAAACAAAGTTAATAATTGTTGGCACATCAAAGATCATGTCGCTGATTGACGCAGATTGCTTTACTTCACCGGCAATGGTTGCTGTGATCTTTTGTGTGCCAGGAACAAAGTCAGTATCAACCCAAGGACCAATTGGGCAGAAGGTGTCAAAGCTTTTTGCTCTGGTCCACTGTCCATCTTTCTTTTGCAAATCACGCGCAGTGACATCATTAGCGATGGTGTAGCCAAAGATCACATCATTGACGCGCTCTTTTGGAACGTCTTTGCAAATACGACCAATCACAATTGCAAGCTCTGCCTCGTGATCAATGCGCTCTGACATCTCAGGCCAGACGATTGTGTCGTTAGGGCCAATGACAGATGTGTTTGGCTTTAGGAAAATAATTGGTTCATCTGGAACAACCCCGCCCATTTCAGCGGCGTGATCGGCGTAGTTCTTGCCCACGCACACAACCTTTGAGCGAGGAATAATCGGTGCCAACAAGCGAACCTTGCTTAGTTCAATAGTTGCTGCAGTCTTTTGGATTCCTGAGTAAATCGGATCACCGCTGATGATGCTGATAACGCCATCATCTTCTAGGACACCAAATAGTGGGTCTTGGCCTAAGCCAGCATCTGGGCCTGGGGTGAATCGAACAATACGCATGAGCGCATTCTATCGTTACTCAGCGTCCTCAATCTCTTCAACAAGACGCTCGACAAGAACAGATGAAATTCTGCGACGACGACCCTGTGGGCGCTCTGATGTGATTGAGAAGCCATGCCATGAAATTGTCGATCCAGCAATTGGAACACGGCCAAGTTTTTGCGCCATTAATCCGCCAATACTGTCGATATCTTCATACTCTTCTTTTTCAATCTCAATCTTTAACTCATCAGCTAGATCTTCAATATGCAGTGTGGCCTTTGCGCGTCCCTTATCAGGGGTGAGCCACATGAAATCTTCTTCACCATCATCAAATTCATCTTCGATTTCACCCACAATTTCTTCGATGATGTCTTCAATGGTGATGATTCCTGCTGTGCCACCATACTCATCAACCACGATTGCAAGGTGGATCTGATTCTTCTGCATTTCCTTTAGCAGGTCATCAGCCATCTTGATTTCAGGGACAAAGTTGGCAGGACGCATTAACTGCTCAATCTTTTCAGTGTGCTCTGCCTCGTGGTGATCAAGTGCGCGCTTTGCTAAGTCTTTGACATAAACAATTCCGACAATATTGTCGATGCCATCGCCAATAACTGGAATACGTGAATAACCGCTTCGAAGGGCAAGTGATAACCCTTGGCGCAAACTCTTATCCTTTTCCACCCACACCATGTCGGTGCGAGGAACCATTAATTCGCGAACCAAGGTGTCACCTAGTTCAAATACTGAGTGGATCATCTCGTGCTCATCAGATTCCACTAGGCCACGCTCGTGTGCCTGATCTACAAGATCTCGTAGCTCAGCCTCTGATGTGAAGGGCCCTGATCTAAATCCTTTACCTGGTGTCATTGCATTACCAACTGCAATCAGCAGTGTTGTGACAGGACCGAGCAAGAATGCCAATCCATAGGCAACGATAATTCCGTATCTGGCGTATTTATGTGGCTGCTGCTTGCCTAAGGTGCGTGGTCCAACACCAACAACAACGTAGGAAAGCACAACCATGATGACAACTGTTAGCGCCATTGCTTGGGCACTTGAATAATTGCGCAGCAAGATAACTGCTAATAAAACAGTGGCGGTGAACTCACAGAGCTTTCGAACCAGCAAAATCACATTGAGGTAGCGGGCAGGTTGGGCGGTGTATTTGCGCAGTAGCGCTGTGCCCCGCTTGCCCTCAATCTCTTCAATGACCACGCGTGAAATAGAGGTAAGTGCAGACTCAGATGCAGCCAGGAAGCCGGCAAAGATAAGCAAGGCAATGATGCTGACTATCGCTATGGGGCTCATAAACCTTTCTGCCAATCTCTTACTATTTTTTCCTGAAGATCAAACATTACTTTTTCTTCAGCCTTATCAGCATGGTCGTAGCCAATTATATGTAACAAGCCATGCACAGCCAAAATATAAATCTCGTGCTCTATCGAATGACCTTGCGCTTTAGCTTGTTGTGCTGCAACGACTGGACTAATGACAATGTCACCCAGCGTGACAGCCTCACCCACAGACTCTGGCATATCCATTGGAAATGAAAGAACATCTGTGGTGCCGGGCTCATCCATCCACTTGATGTGAAGCTCGGTCATATAGTCATCATCGACAAAAGAAACATTAACTTCACACTCAGGGTTAAGCGCTAACTCCAACAAGGCAAAGGTGAGTAAGGAGTTTATTTCAGTAGCTGGAACTAATTGCCCTGAAGTGTTTATTACTTCAATTGTCATTGTTGGCGAATTGGTCGCAATCCCTGTCGCGCTTCATCAAATTTGTCATAGGCCTTAACGATGTCACCAATTAGACGGTGTCGAACAACATCTTCTGCTGTTAACTCAAGGAAGGCGATGTCATCGATCTCCTGCAAAATATCGCGCACTACTTTAAGGCCAGATTTTTGTGAGTTGGGTAGATCGATCTGAGTCACATCGCCTGTAATAACCATCTTTGAACCAAAGCCCAAGCGGGTTAGGAACATTTTCATTTGCTCAGGTGTGGTGTTTTGAGCCTCATCCAAGATCACAAAGGCATCATTTAATGTGCGACCACGCATATAGGCAAGTGGTGCAACTTCAATGATTCCAGATTGCATCAGGCGCGGAATTGTGTCGATATCGATCATGTCATGGAGTGCGTCAAACAAAGGACGCAGGTATGGATCAATCTTTTCACTCAGTGTGCCAGGCAAGAAACCTAAACTTTCGCCAGCTTCAACTGCAGGACGTGTCAAAATAATTCTGTTGATCTTCTTTGCTTGTAGCGCTGCAACTGCCATAGCCATTGCCAGATATGTCTTACCAGTACCGGCAGGGCCGATACCAAAGGTAATTGTGTGATCCTCAATTGCATCCACATAGCGCTTTTGATTAGCAGTCTTTGGGCGGATGGTGCGACCACGATTGCTCACAATGTTAAGTGACATGACCTCTGCTGGATGATCAACTGGATCATTTTCCAACATGGCAATGGCACGGTTAACTGCATCGACATTAAGGATGTTGCCGCTACGAATCACAACCATCATCTCGTTGAACAAGTTTTCCAAACGCGCGCAATCAATATGAGGACCACGCAAAGTAATCTCATTGCCGCGCACCGTGATGTTTACAGATGGAAATGCTGCTTCAATAACTCGTAAATTGTCATCATGCGGACCCACTACAGCAACCATTGGAATGGCGTTAGGTACGGTGATCAGCGTTCGCTCCATATAGGTGTAAATCTATCTTTAACCGGGCGGCCATGCCATGGCGCGCCCACCCAGCAGGTGCAGGTGAGCGTGGAAAACACTCTGACCTGCCTCTACTCCAGTGTTAAAAACAGTTCGGTAGCCATTTAGACCACGCTCTTTAGCTATCTCATCGGCAGCCAAGAAAAGGTCTGCAGTCATCCTGGCGCTATTGCGAGCAATACCTGCAGCATTTTCGGTGTGCAAAGTTGGAACCAGCAAAACATGAGTTGGTGCTTGTGGGTTTAAGTCATTGAAAGCAACAACGTTTTCATTACGCAACACAATATCTGCTGGGATCTCTCCCTCAATGATTTTGCAAAAGATGCAGTTGGGATCTAAGGCCACGTAATTACCATACCTTTAAAAGCGCAGAGACGGCTGAAACAGCGGCGATACCAGCATGTGCCGAACGAAGAATAGGACGACCCATGAGGGCAACCTTTGCACCAGCTTGGGTAAATGCGGCAATTTCTTCATCAGTTAATCCACCTTCTGGCCCGATGATGATTAACAAATGCTCAACGTTGTGGGAAGAGACTTGATCAGACAACTTAGTTGTTGCACTTTCATGAAAAGCAATTGCTAAATCGCTCACTTTGATTGCTTCACAGATCTGGGCTGTTGTTGCCATATCTGTTACTTCTGGGATTCTAAATCTGCGAGATTGCTTGCTGGCCTCGCGCGCTGTGATGGCAAACTTCTCTGAGCCCTTGCCAATGCTGCGTGTGGACAGCCACGGAACAATGCGATCAACACCTGCTTCAGTTAATAACTCAATAGCCTCTTTTGCGCGATCACCCTTTGGTATTGCTTGCACAACAGTAATAGTTGTTGCAAGCGGGTCTTGAAAACCTGAGTCCATCACCCGAACCTGCATGGACTTTTTCTTAACTTCTGTTGCAACTACCTGTGACCAAGAGCCTTTGCCATCGCTGAGCATAAATTCTGCGCCCTCTTGCATGCGCAAAACCCGAATTGCATGGTTGGCATCATCGTTTGCAAACTCGTAGGAACTACCTACATTTGTTGGCAGGTCTTCTACGAAAAAGAGTGTGAACATTACTTGTGGAACACTCCCTTGAGTTTGCTAAAGATTGATCCATCCTGGCCCTTTACTTGGGCTTCATTAGCTTTTTCACCACGGGCCTCAGCAAAAGAGCGCAAGATCTTTTCTTCATCTTTGCTCAACTTTGTTGGAGTCATTACCTCAACATGAACGATCAAGTCTCCGCGATCGCCTCGGCGCAAACGGGTCATGCCCTTGCCCTTGATAACAATTGGTGTGCCACTTTGGGTGCCAGGCTTGATGTTGACATCTACTGGACCATCGAGTGAATCAACGGTAACTGTGGTGCCAAGTGCTGCAGCAATCATTGTTACTTCAAGTGCCATATGTAATGTGTCGCCTTCGCGGACAAGATATTCATGGCGCTCTTCTACGATTTCAACATAGAGATCACCTGCAGGTCCGCCGCCAGCACCAACTTCTCCTCGGCCAGACATCTGAATTCTGTTACCTGTTTCAACACCTGCAGGAATCTTCACATCAATAGTCTGTCGACTACGTACTCGTCCTTCGCCAGCACATTCGCGGCATGGACTCTTAATCACACTTCCATATCCCTGACATGCATTACATGGACGAGAAGTCATTACTTGACCAATAACAGAGCGCACAACTTGTTGTGTTTCTCCGCGCCCCTTACACGTCATGCAAGTTTCTGGATGTTGGCCATCTAAGCAACCAGTACCTGTGCACTTAGGACACACAACAGCTGATTCAACTGTTATTTCACGCTCTGTTCCAAAGCATGCTTCATTCAGGTCTACTTGAATTCTGATAAGTGAATCTTGTCCAGCACGTGTACGTGGACGTGGTCCGCGTGATCCACCACCACCAAAGAATGCATCCATGATGTCGCTAAAGCCGCCACCAAAGTTTGCGCCACCAAAGTTGCTACCGCCCATGTCATAGGACTGACGCTTTTGTGGATCACTTAAAACATCGTAGGCCTCAGTTATTTCTTTAAACTTTTCCTGTGTCTGTGGATCAGGATTCACATCTGGGTGTAGTTCACGGGCTAGCTTGCGATAAGCCTTCTTGATCTCATCAGAGCTAGCACCCTTGGTAACACCTAGGGTTTGGTAATGATCTGCCACTTATGGACCCTCTGTAATAAAGCGTTCAACATAACGAGCAACTGCATCAACTGCTGCAATTGAACCTGCGTAATCCATACGTGTGGGCCCTAAGACACCAACTGCCCCATGGTGGGAAGAGTCAACGCCATAACCAACTGTGACAAGAGATGTTGTTTGAAGATTTGTTTCATTTTGCTCGCTACCAATTCGAACGTGAACAGTTGATCGTGCCTCATCTAGTAAACGCAAAATAACTACTTGTTCTTCCAGTGCTTCAAGAATTGGTGAGAGCGTTAGACCTAGATCCTCACCTGAGCGAGCCAAGTTGGCTGTGCCTGAGATCGCCATTTTCTCGCTGTTCTCTCCAATAATTGGATAGGTAATAACAGCAACCTGCTTTGTAATATCTGCTAATAATTTGGCTGATCTTTTCAGCAATTCTTCTAGGTCATTTGAGCCTTGTAAGAATGTTTCAATCGCTCTGCGCTCTGCCGTTGAGAGCTGCTTAACAGTTGCTAACTTGTCCACAAATACTCGATATCCAAGATCTGTGGGAATACGTCCAGCACTGGTGTGAGGCTGAGTAATTAAGCCTTCATCTTCTAGAACAGCCATCTCATTTCGAATCGTGGCAGGTGAAATCCCAAGACCATGATGATCGGCAATAGATTTAGAGCCGACAGGTTCTTGGGTCGCAACGTACTCATCGACAATTGCGCGCAGGATTTCAAGACGACGTGATGACATTTGTTCCAAGGGTACTAGATACTTATTTCTCGCACGATTCGATCTGCGATCAAGCGGCCCGCAGGGGTCAAGAGAACGCGATCATCGTGTAATTGAACAAAACCATTCTCGCGATAGATGGCCAAAACCTCCATTTGATGGGGCTGTAGTAGCTCTATCTCCAAGCCTTCGCGCATTCTGATGCCAAGCAAAATTGCTTCATCCTTAATCTGCTCTGGCGTTAGCTCTTCACTATCTGCAATCGGAGACTCCCCTGCAAACAACTTTTGCTTATAGGTTGTTGGGTGCTTTAAGTTCCAGAATCGCTTTTTATCAATATGTGAATGTGCGCCAGGTCCAAGACCCCACCAGTTTTTGTTTTCCCAGTAGGCAATGTTGTGTCGGCATTCATGACCTGGCTTAGACCAGTTTGAAAGTTCATACCAAGTAAGTCCTGCCTTTTCACACATCTGATCCACCAACAAATACATATCCGCCATCAAATCATCATTCGGCATTGTTAATTCACCGCGCTTTATCTGGGCGGCAAGCTTTGTGCCAGTTTCAACAATGAGGGCGTAGGCACTGATGTGGTCGATATCTAAGGCAAGTGCGGCTGCAACTGTTTCTTGCCAATCCTCTAATGACTCACCGGGTGTTCCGTAAATCAAATCAACGCTAATTGATTCAAAGCCTGCGCTGCGCGCCATGGTGATTGCTTTTTCAACATTAGCTGGGTTGTGTGTGCGATCAAGGGCAGCTAAAACATGTGGCTTTGCCGATTGCATACCAAAGGAAATGCGATTAAAACCAACTTCCAAGTATCGGGCTAGTTTTTCTTGCGTCACCGAATCTGGGTTTGCCTCAAGGGTTATTTCACAATCCGGTGTTAAGCCATTGCGTGCTTTGATAGCACTAATTACTCGACCTAAATCATCTGCTGGCAATAACGATGGAGTTCCGCCACCGAAAAAGATTGTTGGGACAACATCTTGTGGTGCTGCCTCTAATTCGCGCAGCACAGCATCGATGTAATCATTGCTAACGATTTCTAGAGTGGCACCATCTTGTAACTCTGACGGTGTGTAGGTGTTGAAGTCGCAGTAGCCGCAGCGCTTAATGCAGTACGGGATATGAACGTAGAAAGAGAGCATCATTGCCCTGCTTTACGGGCAGCCTTAATCTGTTCAATGTCGGCATCGGTTGCAAGGGCAGCAACGAAGGCTTCTTGTGGAACTTCAACACGTCCCACCATCTTCATGCGCTTCTTACCCTCTTTTTGCTTTTCAAGCAGCTTACGTTTACGTGAAATATCTCCGCCGTAACACTTAGCCAAAACATCCTTACGGATTGCTCGAATACTTTCGCGAGCAATGATGCGCGCACCAATTGCTGCCTGAATAGGAACTTCGAACTGCTGGCGTGGGATGAGCTCGCGCAACTTGCCGGTCATCATCACGCCATAGGCATATGCCTTATCGCGGTGAACAATTGCGCTAAATGCATCAACTGCTTCTCCCTGCAACAAGATGTCGACCTTAACTAGGTTGCCTTCGGCTTCACCCTTTTCTTCATAATCTAGGGATGCATAACCCTTGGTGCGGCTCTTTAGTTGATCAAAGAAGTCGAAAACAATTTCAGCTAACGGCAAGTCATATCTGATTTCAACTCGATCTTCAGAGATGTAATCCATACCAAGCAATACACCGCGGCGATCTTGGCAGAGCTCCATGATGGTTCCGATGTAATCAGAAGGTGCCAGAATTGTTGATTTAACAATAGGTTCAAACACTGTTGCTACCTTGCCATCTGGAAACTCTGATGGGTTGGTAACTCGTACTGATTTTCCATCATCTAGGGTCACGTTATAAACAACGTTAGGTGCTGTGGAAATAAGGTTGAGTTTATGTTCGCGCTCTAATCGCTCGCGCACGATTTCCATGTGAAGTAGTCCAAGGAAGCCACAACGGAAACCAAAGCCAAGTGCGGCAGAGCTTTCTGGCTCATAAACAAGTGCTGCATCATTTAGCTGCAACTTGTCCAGTGCTTCTCGAAGGATTGGAAAATCAGCACCATCTAATGGGAATAGCCCGGAGAAAACCATTGGCTTTGGATCTTTATAGCCAGCAAGTGCGGTCTTTGTTGGGTTGTTATAGGTAGTAATTGTGTCGCCCACACGAGACTGGCGAACATCTTTAACACCTGTAATTAAATACCCTACCTCGCCAACACCAAGACCCTTGCCTGCAAGTGGTTCTGGTGAAATAACGCCAACTTCTAACGCCTCATGGCGCACGCCAGTTGAAAACATTTGAATTTGTTCGCGTGGTGAAAGATGTCCATCAACAACACGCACGTAGGTAACAACGCCTCGGTATGCATCATAAACAGAGTCAAAGATCAGTGCGCGTGCTGGTGCGTTGGGATCTCCAACAGGTGCCGGGATCTGAGCAACGATTTGATCTAGCAAATCGGCAACGCCATCACCAGTTTTTCCTGAAACGCGCAAGCAATCTTCTGGTTGACAACCAATCAGACGAGCAAGCTCTGCTGCAAACTTTTCAGGTTGGGCGTTAGGTAAATCAATTTTATTGAGCACAGGAATAATCGTTAGATTGTTTTCCATTGCCAGATAAAGGTTGGCAAGTGTTTGTGCTTCAATTCCTTGGGCGCAGTCAACAAGTAATACCGCACCTTCACATGCTGCTAGCGAGCGCGATACTTCATAGGTGAAGTCAACGTGACCAGGTGTGTCGATCATGTTCAAGATGTACTCGCCGCCATCGATAGATGAGCGCCATGGCAAACGAACTGCTTGAGACTTAATGGTGATTCCGCGTTCGCGTTCGATATCCATGCGATCTAGATACTGCGCGCGCATATTGCGAGCCTCTACAACTTCGGTGATGCCCAACATGCGATCGGCAAGTGTTGATTTACCGTGATCGATGTGGGCAATGATGCAGAAATTACGAATCTGCGCCGGATTAGTTGATGCTGGTTGCGGCGCCTTAGCAAGTGAAATTGCAGGCATGAACCTAGCCTCGCTTTAAAGTAGTAAAGGGATTAACGTGCGCCGGCTTTGGCAGCTGCCTTAGCCATTGAAGACTTCTTGTTTGCTGCTGAGTTCTTGTGTAGAACACCCTTTTGAACTGCAACATCTAGTGACTGTGATGCAGCGCGAAGTTCAGTAGTGATTGCAGCAGAATCTCCTGCAGCTACAGCGTCGCGGAACTTACGTACGGCTGTCTTGATAGATGAGCTCACAGACTTGTTACGAAGGCGTGCCTTCTCGTTGGTCTTGATGCGCTTGATCTGAGACTTAATGTTTGCCACGTGCGTAGTTCTCCGAACTTTAGGTTTTTGCGTTGAGGGGTAAGGGTACCGAGTTGAGCGCTCAGGCTCAAATCGAGCTCCTCATTAAGCGGTAATTACTCCTGATGAGGAGGCACGGCGGCGCTTTCGCCCACCTGCCTTTACCTCGACCTTGGCAGCCGCTGGCTCTTCTGTCTTGGAATCTTGATTAAGGGATTCATGGAACTCATGAGCCGTTGCATCCTTTTCATCAGCATCTTCATGCTGAGAAGAAGGAGTATCAATCTGAGGTGCTGGGGCCTTCATCTTGACTGGCTCCATGTGAATATGAATTCCGCGTCCGCTACATGAATCACAGGTAGTTGAGAAGGCTTCGATAAGTCCCTGACCAACACGCTTGCGTGTCATCTGAACAAGGCCAAGGGAAGTAACTTCAGCGACCTGGTGCTTTGTGCGATCGCGGCCCAAACATTCAACTAAGCGACGCAGTACTGCTTCACGGTTAGATTCAAGAATCATATCGATGAAGTCGATAACAACGATTCCACCAAGGTCGCGAAGGCGTAGCTGGCGAGCAATCTCTTCTGCTGCTTCTAAGTTGTTCTTAGTAACAGTCTCTTCCAGGTTTCCACCCTTACCGATGAACTTACCGGTGTTAACGTCGATCACAATCATTGCTTCTGTGCGATCGATAACAAGTGATCCACCTGAAGGCAGATAGACCTTGCGATCAAATGCCTTTGCAAGTTGTTCTTCAACGCGGAAGTCAGCAAACAAGTCGCCGGTTCCGGTGTATTTCTCAATCTTTTGAGTTAACTCTGGTGCGATGAAGCCAAGGTAGTTTGTAACTTCATCCCAGGCAGTAGATCCCTGAACAGTTAACTTGCGGAAATCTTCATTGAAAATATCGCGGATAACACGAACAGCCAAGTCTGGCTCTTCATAAAGAGCAGCAGGTGGATGAAAGTTTGCGTTCTGGCTCTTGGCATAGATGTCATCCCATTGCGCCTTAAGACGTGCCACATCATTTGTTAAATCTTCTTCACTGACACCTTCTGCAGCGGTACGAACAATCACACCAGCTTCTTCAGGAATTAAGTTCTTTAAGATTGCTTTCAAACGTGTGCGCTCTTCTTCAGGAAGTCGCTTTGAGATACCTGACATTCCGCCACCTGGAACATAGACAACGTAGCGTCCCGGCAATGAAATCTGGCTTGTTAGGCGTGCACCCTTTTGGCCAATTGGATCCTTAGTAACTTGAACAAGAACAGGCTGGCCTGTCTTTAATACTGTTTCAATCTTTCGTGGTGCTGACTCTGAAATACCTGCAGCATCCCAATTAACTTCACCAGCATAGAGAACAGCGTTACGGCCCTTGCCGATATCAACGAACGCAGCTTCCATTGAAGGAAGCACGTTTTGTACACGACCCAAATAAACGTTTCCAACGTATGACTGGTTGCTGTTTCGGTTGACGTAGTGCTCAACCATGACGCCATCTTCGATTACTGCGATCTGTGTGCGATCTGCAATCTGGCGAACCAACATCTCACGATCAACATTTTCACGACGGGCTAAGAACTCGCCATCAGTAATGATGGTTCCGCGCTTGCGATATGGCTCGCGGTAATCACTGCGACCACCACGGTCGTTACGGTCATAACGATCATTGCGGTCACGACGGTTGCGGTTGTTGTTACTACGCTCTGCGCGCTCAGCACGTGCTGGACGTTCGCGCTTTTCGCGGACCTTAACAACAGTAATGACACCATCTTCTTCAATGGTCTCCCCTGGTGTTACACCATCACCTGTTGCACGGCGGCGACGGCGACGGCGTGTAGAAGTAGAGCCTTCAGTTGATTCCTCATCTGTTGACTCTTCACTTGAATTCTCATCATTGTTTTCTGTGTTTGCATCCACAGCACCTGGCTTGCGGCGACCACGGCCACCACGACGGCGACGGCGATTACGGTTTGCGCGCTCTTCAGAATCACCAGAGTCAGAATCTGCCGAAATGGCCGGCTTTTCTGAAACTTCAGGTGCATCCTTTTTAGCAGCAGCCTTCTTGCGCGGCTTTGCATCTGCTACCTCTTTCTTGGCAGCAGGCTTTTCAGGAGCTGCTTGAAAGATTGCAACAGGAATAGCTGCTGCTTTTTTACGGGGGGCTTTCTTTTCTTCCGTTACCTCAGTAACTGGAGCTTCTGTTTTAGCAGAAGCTTTCTTCACCGCACGCTTGCGCGGTGTTTTAGGCTCAATCGCCATGGCACCAAATCCTTTATGTCTGCTTGTGCAGACTGTTTTCTTAAAAAATCCTGTTGGGTTTTCCGTACCGTTCGCGCTGGGCTTGTTTCGCGATTGATCGCGAGCCGCGCTGAACTGGTGGTCTAATTATGGCAGAGCAGGGGCTGTTTGCCTATTTAACCCCGTAAACGAGCGTGAACGTTCTGCAACAAGCCGATCCCGATCAAGGTGGCAAACATCGAGGATCCTCCATAGGAAATAAACGGCAATGGCACACCGGTCATCGGCATCAACCCCAACGTCATTCCTATGTTTTCAAATATCTGGAAGGCAAACCAGGCGATTACCCCCGTGCACACCAAACGTCCAAAAGGGTCGTTGGTTCTGCGAGCAATTGAAAATCCTCGCATCAATAAAATTAGATATAAAATCAAAATTGCACCGCTACCAATAAAACCTAATTGTTCACCAGCTACTGTGAAAATAAAGTCTGTCTGTTGCTCTGGCACAAAGCGACCATTTGTTTGTGGGCCATTAAATAATCCTGTGCCAATTAATCCACCAGATCCCACGGTGATGCGGGCTTGGCGCAATTGATAACCAGCACCTTGGGTGTCAGCGGTTGGATCAACAAATGTTTGCAAGCGATTTACTTGATACTCACTGATAACTCCGGCCTTAACGGCAACAAAGCCACCTAAGACTGCAATCAAAAGAAGTCCTGTGACCCAACGTGCTGGAACTCCTGATACTGCAACAATTGTTACAACCGCGGCAGAAATAATAAGAACTGTTCCCATGTCAGGCTGCATAATGATGAGCGCAACCGGAATTGCAGCTATGGCAAGTGCTTGCAACACATCTCTACTTGTCGGCCCATCGCTGTCATGTGAACGCTCAGACAAGATCATCGACATACCAATGATGATTGCGATCTTGGCTAGCTCTGCCGGTTGAATCTGAAAACCACCGGGCAGTGCGATCCATGCCTTTGCGCCATTGATCTCTGCGCCAAGGCCTGGAATCAAAACAATTACTAATCCGAGAACGCCAGCACCCCATAAGAATGGTGTGTATGCACGGAGTAAGCGGTAATCAATAACTGTCACTCCATATGCCAAGACCAAACCAATCAAGATATTAATGATGTGGCGCTTGAGGTAGTACTGGCCATCTAAACCGTTGCGGGTATACCAATCCCTAGTTGCTGCCCAAACAAGCAAGGTGCCAATGAACAGAAGTAGCCCAACTACTGCTGTTAATACTGGGTCAAAGCCATGTACTAAGGATTGACGACTGCGTCGATATAAACGCTGGCGAGCATGGATCTGACTCACTTACTCGCCTCCTTAGGTTTAGTAGCAGGAGAAATCTTAGGCAACTGAGTTGGTGGTTTTCCTTCTGGGAACAACGCCGCGCCAGGAACAACTTTATTTCCGGTTACTCCAAAGAGGGTTGAGTAAATCTGTCGCACACCAACGCCAGATGTTGATGCACCAAATCCACCTTGGCCAACCATCATGACAACTGCATACCGAGGGTTCTTGGTGGGTGCATAGGAGGCAAACCATGAGGTGTCATCTTTAAGGGAACCATTTGGATTTCGACCAAAGACTTGTCCAGTTCCTGTTTTACCACTGACTTCAATTGGAAAACCTGCAAAGACTCCAGCACCTGTTCCGCTAACAACTACTTCTCGGAGTGACTTTTGTAGGAACTTAATTGTTGATGGTGCAGCAGAAAGTGTTCCTAGTTTATTGGGGGTGAATGTCTGAATAACCGTTCCATCAGTCTTAACAATTGCCTTTGCAATCTTTGCTTGCCAGATGGTTCCGCCATTACCGATTGCTGCATACATCTGAGTCAACTTAAGCGGTGTTACAACGGTGTCACCTTGACCAATAGAGAAGTTAACGGCATCTCCTGCGCGCACCTTGTCACCATCGACACAGTTTTCAGCAGCTAACTGCAACAAGAATGGAGTCTGCTGAGCCTTAGTTGCACGCTCTTTGTAGTTGCAATAGAAATCTTTGTTTTGCTCATACCAACTCTTTTTGTATGTGCGATCTGCAAGACGAGAGGTGGACTCTGAAGGCAGGTCAATTCCAACTTTTTGGGTGATTTTAAATGATTGTGCAGCCTTGAAGAAGTAATCATTGGGCTCAGCCTTTGGTCGCAAACCACCATCTCGCAGCCATTCATCAAAGGCTATTTGATACCAAATTGTGTCGCAAGAGACTGCAATAGCTTTATTCATATTCATTGTGCCCTGGTTTTTGCTATCAAAGTTCTGAAATGCTCTAGTTCCAACCTGCACCTGTGAAGGGCACTTGTAGTTGGCATTTAAGTCATAGCCAGCAGCTGCTGCTGCAACAACTGAAACGACCTTAAATGTGGAGGCTGGTGCAAACAATCCTTGCAAAGAGCGATTAAGGGCGGGCACGGATTTCTTTTCGCTAAACAAATCTGATGCTTGCTGAACTGTTAAGCCTTTTTCCCAAGCGTTTGGATCATAAGTTGGATAAGAGGCAAGGGCTAAAATGCGACCTGTCTTGATATCCATGACAACTGCAGCACCTGAATCTGAGGTGTATCCATTAGCACGACCGCGTAGCACCGCATCCTTGAGTGCTTTCTCTGCAGATGCCTGCAAGCGCACATCCAAACTTGTAACTAAGTGATCTCCTGCAACCGGCTTGGTGTTTTGGCTTTCGCTAGTGACTGCTTCTTTTCGATCAACAATTACTGTGCGAATACCTGGCTCACCGCGCAAGAAAGAGTCATACTGAATTTCTAACCCAGTCTTACCTATCGTCTCGCTGCGGAAATACTGATTGCCATTATCTTTGAGTAAATCAGATTCAGTTAGCGGTCCCACATAACCCAACACGTGCGCTGCGTTTACATCCAAATAACTTGGATAACTACGGATCGCAACAGGCTGAGCATCAACACCGGGGAATGCATCTGAGCGCTCAACTATCTGTAATGCAATATCTGGGTCAGCAGATTTTGTAATGGGAATTGGTTGAAACCTTGATCCCTGCCAGCAACCAGCTTTTTGTCCCTTAGGAAGTTCTCCGCACAGGCGTGTATTTTGATAGATATCTGCATAGTTAAGTTTGAGCAGTGCTGCCAGGCGCTTCATAACGCCAACACCTTTATCTTCTAACTTATCCATTGCTACACGATCGATTGTGATTGCCAAACCAGCCTTATTCATTGCCAATGGCACTCCATAGCCATCAACGATTAAGCCACGCGTAGCAGGGGCAACAACATCTCGGCTTTGGATACTAAGCGCCGCATCTCGATACTTAGGGCCTGCAGCAACTTGCAAATAAAACAGGCGACCAAAGAGTGCAACCATTAATGAAACGACCAGAATTTGAACTACCAGTAAAGAAAGTCGTGATTTGTTGTTCATAGCGCTGACCGTGAATCAAAGACCAGTACATGCAAACGAGTAAACACGGGAAGAAGAATTGGGGAAACTAGAAGTGCCCAGACGCTCATCCCAAAAAAGGTAATAAGAACTTGGGTAAATGAGCCTATGGAAACTCCAAGGAGTACTCCAGTTACAACGTATGCGATCTCCACAAAAAGATTTGCAATTACAACAAAGAAGATAATGCC
>ERZ1022779.28-NODE-28-length-19643-cov-19.017817_pt1 | contig 19643 bp, 22 predicted proteins | sample MGYA00520900_ERZ1022779 | MGnify/ENA primary metagenome ERZ1022779 (study PRJEB33162, sample SAMN09537586) | freshwater metagenome | isolation source: freshwater | place: Canada:Alberta | collected 2017-07 | study: EMG produced TPA metagenomics assembly of the... | reverse complement strand
CTTGGCGCTTGCTGAGCAATAAAAGACTGCATGGCAGAGCTACGTTGCATCGCTAAGCGAATCAGATCACCATTGATTTGGTGATTAACTGAAGCTTCATCGAGTAACGCTAATAATTGCGTCGTTTTTGCTGGCTCAAATTGGCGGATATCTTGCTTGAGTTTGTCTGCACCGCCTGGATAATTCTGAATGGCATCCAAAGCTTCATTGGTACTATCAAGCGCCTTTGGCAGTCGATCCATATCATTTGCTTCTAAAGCAGCGCGCAAAGCTTCAATAGCACTCGCAATACCCTGCAAGAACTTCAATAAATCGTCAAAAGACATGGATGGATGAGGTTTTACCATCTTGAGAGTAGATTTCTCTAAGTAAAAAGGGGAGGGGAAATGCGCTCGGGCTGCGAGCAAGGAGATTAAAGCAAAGCCAGTAAGACAGAGTAAATCTTAACTTTGTGGACGACTTGGTTTTTGACCAATTGCAGCAACCACGTCTTTTAACATTGACTGGGAGATTTTGTTGTAATCAATCTCAAATTGACCAGTGGCAACCTTATCACGCAGTTTTTTAATCAAGAGCTCATCGCTTACCTGATTGCTAGCGCTAGTACTGCTGTGTGCTTCAGCAAGCTTGGCTGCTAAACCAATATCTAAATTGACTGCAGGGCGACTGACCCCAGATGCTGAGGTTTGATTTAAAGCTGTGTTAGTTGTATTGGCAGTCGAGTTCGAGCCTGGCACAGGTTTGGCTGTTCCAGTATTTGGCGGAATTAGTGGTGCATTCTCGTTAATTTTCATCTCATTCTCCTTTGTGCTGCCTAGTAAAACATAACATCTACCTACTAATGTTACCGCAAATTAGCGATTTATTCCATATTAACGCCAATAATTCCTGGCCTTAATACCTTACCTTGTAAAACCTGCCCGTCGGATAAGCGCACTCTCACCATATCCCCAATCATTCCGGTGGTTTGGGCAACACCTTCACCGGAAACCTGAAAATCTTTACCTGTCAATTGAATCCTAACAGGATCTCCTACTTTTATTACGGCAGATTCTTTCAAATCGTTTAGCCCAATTGGCATGCCCATTTGCAAAGATTTACCCAAAACTCGCTCATAAGCAGCTTTAGGGTTCCGTAGTACATCATCTGGTAGCACGGTTAAATCACCCTCAATTACCCGAATATCCCCAGTTTCAAGCTTTTGGCCAAAAGGGAGGTATCGGCTGGCTACAACATAATCTCCATAGGCATGAATATTGACTGGCACATTGATTAACCAGGCGGCTTTGGCGCACCGCAATTGGATCATGGACCTGCCCCACAAGCGCGCACCTGGGGGAGTCAAAATTTCAATGCTACCGCCCAAGCAAGCTGGAATCGTGAGATTAGGCTCGAGCCATTCAGTCTCCACCCGCAAACCATTGACAGTGGGACTTTTTTGAATAAATCGCTTAATAGCTTGCTCAAGATCTGGGGGTAAAGCAGCATAAAGGCTCTGCGACAGCGTGCAAAATAGCAGCCCAATCAAAAAACGACTAAAGAGCGGCATTATTTGGTAAACCGATCTAAAGCTACCCAAGGGTACACATTATTCATACCATCTAAGGCCATACCAGCCAACCAATAGGGTCGCTCTAGTAATTTAGGAATGTTGAGGTGAATATTCATATTCTGAACCCCTAAAAATTCATGGGCATAAATAGAGTAATGCTGATTACCTACAAGCAGATTAATCATCCTGGCGGGATGCAAAATCTCGCCCAATGCATCGACCTTACTATCCACTGGTTTATTGAGAGCCTCTTCCCCTAAATACTGAATTGCTGAAACAGCATAGTTTTGCCCGTGCCGTCCAAAAAAGACCATGGGCATTCTTAATAAACTAGATGGGCATGATAGACGCACTCCTTCATGATGCATTTCGAGTGAGCCCCCAATTTCAGCCATCATTTTGCCTGCAGACAAAAGATGTTCCGCAGATAAGGATATGTGATCTAAATCAATAAAAATCATTAAATCTTGCTGAACTGCAAAAATACTCGGACAGGGCGGCAAGATGCTAATGATCGTGACTAGTTGTTGGACGATCTCAGGATCGGCATACACCTCATCAATCAAGAGCTCATCTGTCAAATTCTCAAATACATGGCGTAACGATTGTTGTCCAGCTTTAGTGAGCTCATCTTGCTCACGCCCAAGCAAGAAATCAAGCTCTACAGCATTCCAGTTTTCAGTCTTAGTGACTAAACTTCGCGCTATTTGCATACGATTGAGGTTGTGGGCACGATTCAAGGAAAAGTGCTTATCTAAGAAACGCTGACTACCTGAGTAATCTAATGAATTTTCACGCTCTAGAGGACGAGTCAAACCCTCGGGAAAAGAGAATGCCTTGGGCTCAGGAGGGGTAAAAACTACCGGAGACTCTTCATGAAGACGCGGCGCAAATAAAGCGCTCAGTTCTGCAAGAGAAGGCTCTAGGAATACCTCGGGCGCAGTTGGGGCAGCAGGCAACTCAGAAATTGACTCCCTCGCAAGGACCTGCTCTTCCTCTTCACCACTGACAGTCTCAATCGTTTCTTGAGTCACCTCAGAAGCTAACTCAGCAGGCAGATCCTGTATTGAAACAGCATCAGGATTCTTGCTTATCGGCAGACCATTTTGAATTTGCGACAACTTGCTAGTGAATGACGCTTTTGCTTGATTTAATTGTTCCAGAGTGCAAGAGACCTCACTCGCTACCGATGGATGCGTAAATGCGACTTCTGACCTGACTAGACTGACTAGATCATCGAGCACCAAAAACGCTTGTGCATCATTTTTCTTAAAACACTGCGCTAATTCGTTAGTCATCCCACTTAAATCATCTAATCCAGCGCCATCTAGCGCATTAGCTAAATCAACGCTATGCATGATTAATGGCTCAATCGATACTGCTGACGCCGAACCTTTTTTAGGGGCAGCAGTCTGCAGACCTTCAATAGCACGATCAATATCAATTAAAAACAGGGGTTTTTCTTCGGCCATATTTGCATTACGCCTTATAAAAAATCAATTGCATTAGACCCTTGCTTCTCGTTTTAATTCAGCGAAAGCTTTATTTAATCCATCAAATTCACCTTGCCATAACTGAAGATCGCGCATGACCTGTTTGGCATCCATACTCAGAAGCTCAATAGCCTCTAAAGAAATCTGTGGCGCCTGCACTTCCATAGGCGTTGCTTGTTCTAGTGCAACAGCTAGCGTCGAGCGCATCTTCGATACAGTAGCCTCGACTCTCTCTACTAATAAATTCAGCTGCTCTGTTTCAACGGCAAGCTGTTTACTAGAATGGTTATCCAATATGGCCAAGTAAAGACGGACACCCTGTTGCTTTAAAGCAGAAAAAGCATCTTGAAGCTGATCTAAAGGTCCGCCCCTACTAATACCCATCTCTTGGCTGTAGGGTGAATTACTACTTTTATCAGACGTATTTGTACGAATCTGGCCACTCTTCTCATGCAGGGTATCAATAGAATGGCGTAATTTGGTATTGAGCTGGGCAAGTACTTTAAAGTGCGTGTCTATTTTCTTAATTTTATTTTTTAAATCATCACTTAACTCGGAGATGACATTCATCACTGTCTTCACATTGAGTTGGTCTGTCGATTGATCAGAATCACTATTTTGTGAATTAGTCTTGGATGTTTTGTTACTTGGCGCACTAGCAAAGCCTAAGTCAATTGTTTTTAATAGCTGACCGGCAGCCCTAGTCTGTTTAGATGCCCGCTGCAAATCTTGCGCATTACGTCGGGTATTCACAAGCGCCATATAAGCACCTAAGATGATTCCAAAAGCAGCAATGATCGAAACTAAAATCAAACCTAAAAATCCACCAGCATCTTTAAAATCAAAATATTGAATTGATTGAGATTTTTTTTGCGCAGCAAGACGCAAAGACCCATAGTCGTTAGCAAAATCCTTAATTACCCGCATATTCAAAACATAAGCATTCAGCACTGCTACACTTTCTTGCGGTAACTTTGAATACCAAGGACTTTGCGGCACCTTAGGCGCTACATCTGTTAGCTTGAGGTTTGACTTACCAGCTGTTTTTTTACCGACATCAATTTCCAAAAGCACCTTTTGCTCAAGAACTACACCAAGTGATTTTTGAAGGTCTGATATTGTCGCAATATCAGTGATATTTTTTTGCCAAGCATTGTGTGCCTTGACAAAATTACCAATGCTTTCTGCATATTTTTTTACAGCAGATTCAGAGGGAAGTTTATCCAACTCGAGTGATCCCTTAGGGCCAATTAGTACTTCACCTGACCTTGCTAAGACAGCTAAATCATTTAAGCTTTTTTCTTGTGCGAGTATTACTCCGATTGCCTGCTCAGTATTTTTAGCACTTATCAGCACCTCAAGTGGGGTGGAAGGTTTTGGATTTTTCTTGAGATTTTCAGCTTCCTCAGTCTGCTCAGATTTCTCATCGTCATTTTTTTTGTCGGACTTGACAGCATATTTCTCAGGCTTACCGAAAACGACAGCCATTACCTTAGAGTCCAACCTTTGAAAAAGAGCAACTACCGGATTATCGGATAGTGGCAACAAAGGAGTAGACGATTCTGCTTCTTTAGTCGTGCTAGGATTTTTTACAGCTGAAGCCGAAGCTTGGCCACTCAAAGACTTCAATGCAGTAGGTTCACTTATCCCCTTGGTCGACACAGCAGACGCTGAATTAGGACTTAGCTCAGGCTGGTTCTTCAAGTCTGCAGTTGCTGACTTTAAGAAGATCTCAGCTTTTTTTAAGTTTGTAAAAAAAGCAGGCTCTAAGGTAACAGGACCGTTTGTTTGCTGCTGTAACTCTTTTAAGAAAGGAATCAAACGTAACACTTGAATCTGTTCGCCATCAATTGATTGCAGATACTTACCTTCAGATACCCAAGAGCGCGCAGAGAGAAAAGCACCGATACTGGCAGCCAACACCAGGGCAAACGAAACATAGGAAACCCATTGCCACAAAAGAATTGGGTGCTGGGAAAAGATATGGCTATTATTTTTCTTATTCATATAAATGATCTCGACTAGCGATTAAGTGACTGATCGGTATTGTCGGCCTTAAGAGACCCCCACCAAATGATAATCAGCGCCGTTGTGATAAAAGAATGAAGAATCAGGTATCGTCTCAGCGTAAAAGGGCCCCACAATATTATTAATCCTGAAACCCAAGCCTTCTTGAGGGCCATTTCTCAAGACAATGATCCAAGGTGCGCTAGACTGCTTTAGAGACTGATGCCAATCCACAAAACTATCTCCGCGTTGATCAAAGCGTAGTAGTTGAAAATGATTACGCAAGCAAATGGGTTCACCCTTATAGACTACAACACCATTAATACGTAGATCTTTCATGCCCTGCTCAGGTTCGGGATGCAAAAAGACGGCATGTATGAATTTTGTCGAAATCGCATAACGGCCGCCATTAATCCGCATTCCTAACCAGTAATCTTGCATTTGTAATGTTGTCATGATTTTTTTCCTGATTCACGACCTTGATACCAAAACATGGCCAGTGCCACAGCAAAAATGAGCACGCTGCACACAAAACCAACAAATGCATCCCCGATCCCCGTCATATACGAAACATTTTTAGCTTCAATCTTGCGTCTCTGGGAAAAGTAAATATCAATGTTTTCTGCAACCTTTTTGCTATGCCAGACAACTATATCTCTGGTTTGCAATTTGACTGGGTTTACACCGGTTGGATCAATCACGTTTTTAGCGATTGCATTTAGACGTCTAGCAATTTGCATTAAATCATTGGACACTTCGGCTCGCCAATCTACCGGGATAGTTGACAATATATCGCGACGATATTGCTCTGCAAGACGTTTTGTCTCAACTTCTGTTAGGTAGATCACATCACCCGGCAGAATGAACTTAATTCCACAATTATTTCCAGTGATTGTCGACCTATCTGCCATGCGCATTGCAACCGTCAAACTATCTCTTTTATTTCTCAATAATTTAACGTTTACATCTGCGGAAGTTTTTTCGTTTAGTGCGAGATAAAAACCTAAGGCAGATTCAATCTTTGTTGCATTAACAGCTAGGATTAAATCGCCTGGTTTTATGCCTGCTGCCTCAGCAGGTGAGCCCAGCTCAATGGACTCTACGGCAGGCAATTCAACTGCCAGCAATGATGCAGAACGTTTGTTTTCAAATTCAGAAAAAAATTGAAAAGTTCGATTCACTGCCTCGTCTGTATTAACTGGAATAATCGCGCCATCAACCAATTTTGGAATGTCACTTGATTTTAAGCGTCGCTGATTTTTATTAAGGCGAACGTCAATTTTTTGAGTCGCAACAAAATCCTCAAGTACTGGCATCGCTACTTTCAGCTGTTTCAGCTCCGAAGAAGATTCGGATAAATCATTTGCAGCCCCAAGTAATACCAATAAAGAGACCGCAAACAGGAATCCAGAAAAGGTTAAAAACCAAAAATAAATATTTTTTTGTGAGTAGAAAGTAATTTTTTCAGTCACAATGATCATTCACTCTTGCGCGACTTAGCGGCAACTTTATTTGCTACAAGCCTATCGCCAGCGTTATTTAAAATGAAGCGCTTTTTTAGCATCTCTACTTCACGATGCTCAGCCATTAACTGAACCTCAGTCTTGCGCTTATCCATTAAGAGGCGGCAACTAGCAAGATCATCTATCCACTCACCGGACTTCATTTCAATAATGGCTGTTTCCAGAATCTCTCTGCCGGTTAATTCATTAGCCTTAATACGCACTACAAATAAGCGAGTGCTATCAACATCTCGGAGAGTTAATTCAACAAAATAGGTTCTAGCAAAGCGATGATTGATAGCACTTAGCGTATATGGGTAGTTCTGCAAAGTGAATTGAATAACAGTGCCATCATCTAAAGGCATCGGCTCTACCTTCAGCTCTGTAATACCTGCTTTGGCATGCCATTCCAAATCCGTTTGCTGAGCTTCTACATTTTTTCTAGGGAAGGCTCGTGTCTCAAAATAAATCTGATAAAGAGTTTCTGGAAGATGACGTTCAAAAGCAAGATTTTTTAGGACGTCTGCCGTAGATGTAATACGTAAACGCTCTGCCATTAAATCCAACTTCATGTTTGCAATCTTTTGGTTGATAACCTCTTCAAGCTGGTTTGTTTTATTTAAGCTGGTCACCATAATGGGTTCAACTGGGATAGATGGACCAGTATTTTTTACCTCATCAACCACTTTGCTGTAAAAATCACGAATAAAAAAATACAGCAGTGGAATAAGCATGATCACACTGAGGATCATGATCAATTTTCCACTTGTAAAGTTAGTAAACAAGCTCATGACTTTAGCTTCATCAAATTAGAGTGTAAGCATTTTGGTTATTCACACCAACTAGCCGACGCATACCAACGATTTAAGCGTCCTTGTACACGGGCATTTTCAATGGCATTTCTAGTAGACTCAAATTCTTTGAGTGCGGTTTTGCTAGGGTTGTATAGCTCGCAACCCGCTCGAATGCGATCAAGCGCTTTACCAGGGCGTACATTGCGGATGATTAAATCGATACTGCCTGAGCGGAATTTTTGGCGCTCAAAGTATCCTGAATGCCAATAGCGCCCCACCTCAACTTCAGCTGCACCCAAACGAATATCTAGCAAAATCCCATGATCAGAAACATCGGCTACTTTTGCTAATAATTCTTGACCAGCTCCTAGTGAAAGAACGAAATTAAACTGCTCATCACTTGGCCCCGCCGTCCTAAATTCTTTGCGGCGCTGGATCACAGTGAGTTCTTGTGGGAGAGAGCAGGTTATTAAACTGCCATCTTCATGCATCCTAAAATCACTTGAAAGAAACTGCATTTTTGAGTTTTCAGTACAGGCCACAATAATCTGACTGGTGCCAATAACGCTACTAAATCCCTTAGGAGGCTCGGTCTCTGGCTTTAACACCAATAATCCTTTGTAGATATCGAGGACGGTGGCTGCAAACTCGGCACCAGATCCATCAATCGCATATACCCCTGCCAAAGGGGTTTTACTAATTTCTCGAAGCATCGTTTTAGCAATAGCTGAGTGCTCTATGTGAAATTTAGGATCTATTTTGTCTGCTAATTCGGGGGGGTAGGTAATGATGGCCATATAAATTGGAATTAAATTAAGGATTGCAAACTTGTTTTTGTATGATTGCTAGAGCGCTATCTTCTGGCACTGGATCGTCCGCCAAATTAAAACCAGTCTCTGTTTGTAAAATCTTCTTACCCTGTGCATTTGGTTCAGAGTATTGGATAGTGGCCAAGGTGGAGTAAGTGCCATACTTACAATTGAATAAAATATTACTGCGCACGGATCCAACGCGCTGTTTCGTGGCTTCGTCTATTGTTTGGCGATTGGTAATAATCCATACCTTTTTTGACTCTGGAGGCAATGCTTTAATAGAGCTTTTATAGTAAGCAATGGAATAGCCTTTTTTATCCAAAACAGTCACCATATCATTTTCGGCCTGAGCCATTGCGAAGCTCGACTCATGAGAGCCCAAAAGCAAAACAATGGTAAAAAAAAGGCGACGTGAATAAATCATGCTAATAATCCAAATTAATGGATGATTATACGATTTTATGGTCTAAATTGAACCGCTTAAGATGGTTTTGCTACTTTTAAGGCAATTGCTGAAATAAGCTGAATTAACCCTAAATAAACATCAAAATCAAGCCATCACTGGCCATCAGGCTTAGCCTCTAATGATTCCTCAATAACAAGAGTCTCTTTGTCGATCACATTTTTGACCCAATATCGCGCTGCCGCAATATTGGTTGTGTAAAAAGCAATTTTGTTGTTTTTTTCTATGGCATAAAAGCGATCACCACGAATACGGTGCTCTGTAATGACAGGATTTTCCATAATATGAAACGCTTTATATAGTCTTCTGACCTCTTATTACGGTCAGTTTTCTGTGTTTGCTTAGATTAATTTAGGCTAAGTTTCCTGGAAATAGCAAGAAAATTTCTTAACCCTTTAATTTATATAGTTTTTTTATTATAAATGGTTAGAATAGTTGCAGTTGATTGCATACTACTTTTGCAACCGAGAAATAGTTCAAATTTAAACAATTTATATGAGCCGAAAGTCTCAAAAAGCCCTCTTTTACAACGTTGAGTTAGGTCAGCAACGATAGAATTTTCACTAGCGAACCACAAGAAAATATAAAAATGGCTATTTCGCTTAATACTAGAGTTAGTCAGCAGGTCACCCTAACACCTCAACTGCAACAAACAATCCGCTTATTGCAGTTATCTAATAACGAACTAGAGCAGGAATTAGCAAAGGCCGCTGAAGATAATCCCTTGCTGGAATTTGAGCCTAATCCAGAAATTGAGTTTAATGCCTCTCAATCTTCTGAACGGCTTGAACAGACACAAAACTCTTGGACCTCAAGCAATAGGGCGTCGCAGGATGATGACGATGACTGGGCAGAGCGCTATGAGCGCATAGCTCATCAACAAACCCTTTTAGAGTATGTCGAGGAGCAAATTCATCTCCTTCATGTAAGTCCACAAGAGCAGTCGATCATTACCTATCTGGCGGGCTGCCTGGATGACAGAGGCTATCTCATTGATGATCTCGAGTCAATTCATGCGGAAATCAAAAATGAACTTGATAGTCAAGAATCAAGCACGCTTTATCTACTAGAGTCCGCACTAAAAAAACTGCAGTCACTTGATCCGCCCGGCATTGGCGGACGCAATTTAGCAGAATGCCTATCCCTGCAAATTGATCGTATTTTAGAAAAACCTATCCCCGATCAATCAGCATGGGAACTAGCCAAATATATTGTCAATACCCATTTAAATAAGGTTGGTTCAAAAGATTGGCTTAAGATCAAACAAGCGAGCAACAAAACTGAGGCAGAAGTTCTCAAAGCGGTAGAGCTCATACGCAGTTTGCAACATAATCCTGGCGCTTACTTCGACCGTGAAAACGACCAATGGATTTTGCCGGATGTCGTGGTCAAATCCATCAATAACTTATGGGTTGTCGAATCAAATCCAAATGCAAGACCACGAATCTCACTCAATGGCGAGTACGCCAAAATACTCAAAGAGAGTGGTCAAGGGAAGGCTGATGGAGTCTTAAAACAAAAAATTCTAGAAGCAAGCTGGCTTATTAAAAATATTGCTCAAAGAGAGGATACGATCCTCAGGGTTGCGAATGAAATCGTCAAACATCAACAAAAGTTTTTTTCCATGGGCGCAATTGGAATGAAGCCACTTGTTCTTCGTGAAATAGCAGAAACATTAGAGATGCATGAATCAACAATTTCGAGAGTGACGACACAAAAATATCTATCCTGTCCGCTAGGTATTTTTGAATTTAAATACTTTTTCAGCAGTCAATTAAATTCTGATAAAGGTGTAGCAATATCCTCGACAGCAATCCAAGAACTGATTAAGCGAATTATTCAAGAAGAGCCTGCATTAAAACCTATTTCTGACAGCAGGATTGCTAAGTTACTGGGCGATCAAGGCTATGAAATTGCTAGGCGAACGGTAGCTAAATATCGAGAAGGGATGCGCATTCCAGCGGTGCATCTTCGAAAAAAATAGACTCCTAAGAGTAAAACTCGACACAATTCTTTCCAGCCTTTTTAGCAAGATACATTGCTTTATCAGCCCTCTCAACTAAATCCATCGAACTAAGATTTATATCATCCATGATGGCAACACCAACACTTGCACCTAGCAGTAGTTGTAATGATTCTTTGGATCCAAGCTGAAGAGCTTGCGAAATTACTGCAAGTAATCGATTGGCCAATTGACTGACTAAATCTTTGCTTGTGATGGCTTGTAACGCCAAAACAAACTCATCACCACCCCACCGACAGGCTAAATCCTGCGCCCGAATAGACGCAGAGATTCTTCTGCCAATGATTGATATCACCTCATCTCCAGTACTATGGCCATACTGATCATTAATAGCTTTGAAGTTATCAAGATCAACAAATATTATGGCTGTTAAATGATCTTCCTGAAGAGTCTTCGCCAAAGTAAATTTGAGTTTTTCTAAAAAACTAGTGCGGTCCAATAAGCCAGTTAAATGGTCATGCCTAGTTTCTATTCCAAACTCTTCGCCATAAATCATCAGATCCAGTATGCGGCGCTGAACAGCTGTTGTATTGCTACCTTCATGAAAATATTTCAATAAATCATTTTGATTTGCAGTCTGTACAAACTGCTGCAAATTGGCGACTAAGTTTGAAAAATACTCAGCTGCTTGAATTGAATCAGCAGCAGAGCTTGTGATTAGATTCGAATTATTCTCATTCAAGCTTTCTTCCATTTGAATCCTCTGTAGTCAGTGGCCAGGCGTTACGGTAGAAGATGGGCGATCTGAATACTCACCCTCGCTGAACGAATGTCTAACTTAGTTGCAAACAATCTTCTTAATATCCGACTCAGTTGTAGTAGGTTCAATTTTCATGACATTAGATTTATTTTTCTCAGAGTAAATCTCGTTAAGCTTTTTCGTCTTAGCATCAAAATACATATAAGAAATTAGATAATAGAAGGTACTGTTGTCCTTACAATCTAGGGCGCCACTTGCGCTGAATAAGTTGAAAGTTTGGCTATTTGGGGCAGTTTGATTTTCATTGAAATGCGCAGAAACAGTAAACCAGACATAAGGCCCCTCCGCCTTTCCCCAGCCCGATAATAAATACAAAGTGCTTTGAGTATTTTTACTCAATATAGTATCTTTATCGTTTGCTAACTTTGGTTCAGATTTTTGTAAATTTGATTTGAGGGACTGGGGTTCCTGCGTAGATTTTGCAGGGACTATCGTCACCCAGAGTGACATGATTAAAAAGCTGATGACAATCTTCATCATTGCACTCCTGCTTTCTTGAAGCCTTGCCACTTCTCAAAAGCTAGTGGGATAGTTTTACTATCCTCTAGCCCATAAAAAGTTAACTCCCCACCTTTTCTAAGGGCTAAATAAACCTTGCCATTGGCGGGCTCAATTACAAAAGCGGCGCTGGATTCCTCACAATCCGACTTTTTACACCCAGCACCTAGCAATTGGCTGCCCACATAAATGATGGGTACACTTTCTTCAAATGCATTTTGAAATGCTTCAACCTCTGCTCCAAGCATATAAGCAAGAATGAATTTTCCATTCGCACGCGTTGTCAATATCGAGGAGGGACTGCCAACCAATAAAGGAGCGTAGGTTGCTAGATTTTTTCTCAAATCATTGAATTCTATTTCTTGTTCTTTGGCGAGGATTTTTGCTTCTTTTTCTTTCTCATATTCGCCCTTATATTCCCAAACTTTGAAAGAGGCGTATGCTAAAACGAGGATGAGCAATACATAAAGAAGCCACTTGGTGAAATTCATCACCAACTTCCTTATTTTTGCAGCAGTGGATATTGGTTGTTTGGGCATAGTCCAGGCGATATCTAGTTGATCATCCTGCAAATTGAATTTGCTATTATTAGCTAACTATAAAGCAAATCTTTTGAGACCCCTTAAAGAAAGCGGAAAAACATAACCGAGCTACGCAAACACTAAGCAAATTCGACTTTTTTCTAATAATCACCTACTATGAAGCCATATTTATCACATCAATGTTTAATTTCACCCCAAGGACTAAGTCATCGGTTAGGATTAAAAAATGTCGCAAATAAATTATCTCTAGTGTCGGGTAAATATGAGTAATCTAGACGAATCCGTTGTTAATGAGCTAAAAGAAGTTAATAAACATCTTTCGACAATAGGCGCGCTCTTACAGCAAAAAGATCAAAAATTGGATGAGAGCTTAAATGTCATCCGCAAGGACCTTTGGAATATTAAAAATATTATTTCTGAGGAAATAGCCCAGAATAAAAGTCTACAAAATGGTATCGAAAAAACTATAGAAAACACTATAGAAAAAACCCTGCTTAAGTCTATTGCCTATGTATTTGCTGCCGGAATAATTCTGTACATAGTAGGTAGATTTTTTCTGTGAACCTTAGCAATAAGCTATTGAGATAAAAAATACAACCTTGTCATGACACCTGATACAACCAATCGCCAAAAAAGCTATGCGCATATTGCAAAACTTCTGGATTCTGCGAGCAAATCTTATGAAAATGCTGCGCTTGGTTTAGAACAAGGCGGGAGTGAAGAACAGGCTTACCAGCACATTAAAAATGCACGCACCACCTTAGAGGCAGCATTCCCAGAATTTTTTACTGTACATAAACCATCCCCTATCAGTAAAACAGTTCCGCAGAAACGAGATTACTCAATTATAAAAATAGGCTTAATTGCGGGATTAATCATCGGCATCTTATATACATTTGTGGTGTATGGCCCCACAGGGGATTTAAGTAAAAGCTGGAACACTGAGAATTTCCAGAAGAACGTTGCTTATCCCAAATAACTATTTTTGATCTGTTTTCCTTACAGATTCGATTTTGACAGAATAATCTGTAGGTCCTGTTAATCGCTGCCAGATTGTATCGTTCTCCATCCCTCGATTGACTACCAGATAGCCTACAGAATAAGTGCCTTGATTGGTGAGTAAATTAGTAGAACAAATACGCGCCCCACTGCGATGCGAAACTTCTGCAATATTATTAAAAGCTAGTGTGCGTGACTCTTGAATCAAAGTCTCGTTATTCCGAATCTCTTGGTTTAACAATATTTGTATGTATTCGTCCTTACATTCAGGCAAATCCCGAGTGTAATAACTGTAAAAAAGCCCTCCTGAAGCTAGCAATAAAACAAAGAGGCCTAGAAGGAGAGCAGGGATTTTTATTGGGGTAGGCATACTTATGTCAACACCTCAAACTAATGAGCGAGCTTGCTGACTGCAGATCATCAACCGAAATATCTTATTGATGTTTGATATCACTCTGCTTTAGCTAATAGAACAACATTACTCGGAACCTCTTCATCACTCAAAGAGAGATTTTTTTGCTCAACCGCATCTGGCAATAAACATCTGAGATTACCGTTGACCTTAGCGTCTGGGTGCACATTAATCTGCGCATAAGTAACATCCCCAATGACTACTGCTCCAGGATAAATTTCAACGCGTCCTTTTGCAAAAACCGAACCCTCGATTCTTCCAATAATGATTGCATGTGGGCTGTAAATATTCCCTAATAAGAATCCAGTTGATCCGATTACAGCGGTGTGGCCATTACCAGAGCCCTCTTCTTCAATCTGGGAAATATCGCCAATTAAATGCCCTAACAAAAGCATGTTTCCACTATGAATAAAGTCACCCTTCATAATGGAACCGGCCCCAACTGTAGTTAAATACGTCAGTTGAGTGTCTGTATTAGGATTACTTTTTTTAGAAAATTCAAACATTTACAAACCTTAATTTTGTTTCTTTTAACCTGTGGAAACTTTACAGGGAAACTTCCAGTAATTTAATCTGCTTTGCGCCTGCGCTTGGTGAGCGCACTCTCCAACCCTGAAAATACATTTCAACACTATCTAAATCCTGAGTAATCACCACAAATGGAGAGGTGCCTCGAAATGCGTAAGAGGCATTTGACTCTAGATTAACGACGGTTTGTTTCCCAGAATTATCTACAACACAAATGGCTTGCTTAATTAGCGATTTGATATTCACAGTATCTCCCCGTTTAGAGGGGTTGGGCGACTGATAACTGGGCAATTGCGCCTCTTGTTTATAAGGACATTGCTCACTAGGAGTAGTTTGAAGCGCTTGAGCTGGCTGAGTTTCTGGCGATTTAGCTACAGTATCAGAACTCTCGGGCTTGAGAGCTAAGTCTTCATCAGCTTTTAAATCCTGAGTTTCATTTACTACGATGGCTTTTTGCGGGGGTTTCACTAATCCAACAGCTAGAGTGATGATGTTGAATCGATCATTTAACCCATAAATAGCGCCCGTCAGTACTAAAAAACCAAACAGGATTGTCATCACTCTGATTGATACGGCACTAGCCCAAGTAGTACCTAACTTAAACCCATGTTCTTTATTAATCTGATTCAGCGACTCTTCCAGATTCAGAACCTGAGGGCTTGCAAGCTCTGAGGATGATATGGTCTCGTTTCTTGACGGAAGATTCTTTGGACCTGAATCAGTTCTGACTTCCTCATGTTTTGTAGAGGCAGAAATTTTTGGGGCTTCACTAGGCTCAATCGAAGTTTCTTCAATCGATTCCGTGGCGCTAGGATCTATCAAATAAGATGATTCATCTAGCCCCAGGAATTTACCAACTTTCTTTGCAGTGATGACCTTAATTTCAAAAGTGTAAAAAGAGCTCATGCCACCCTCTTCCAACTCCAAAATCATTTTGGCGGACAAACAACATAAGTTGGCAAACTCTGCCCTGGCTAGATTTTTTTTCTCTCTAGCATCTTTTAATACAGAGCCAATAATTTCTAGTTGTGCATAGTGCTTGTGAGGCCGCATTGATGTAACGCCATTAAATTATTGCAACGCACAAATCATCTTGAAAATCCAAGATATCCCATATTCTTTATAAAACAGCATTACTTTTAATAATAGGATGTTATCAAATTATCCTCAAATAAGCTTATTAAAAAGAAATAAACTCAATACATCCCAATGTTAAAATCTTTTAAAGATAATTTAAGGGTTAAAAATGCAGTTAATTTGGATTTCTGGGTCTACTTCATCCATGAAGCAGATAAAAATTACCCGTAAAACTGTTATTAAGATCGCGCTTTTATCCTTTAGCGTGTTTATTCTGATTGGCATGAGTATCCATTTTTTTGGCTTTAGGGTGGCAATCCGCTTTAACCCAGAAATGGCAAAACAAATGGGGGGGGTCATTTCCCGCAAGGAGATGGATGATTTAGAACTCATTTACCAGCAGAAAATCCAAACATTTCAGACGCAGCTCCCCTTGATTGAGAGCAAAATCCTCACCCTGAAGAATTTAAAGGATCAGTTTGCGGAACTATCTATCCCCACAAGTACCAAAGATTAACTTTTATTCCGATAGCTTACACAGTGGGACGCTCCTCTGAGCCTTTCCATAAGTTGTTAGTATTGTTATATCATTAGCGTGTACTTACTTATTCAGGAAAATTCATGGCCGATAACAATCCCAGAGGATCACTTTTCGTAGGCGAAGGGGTAATTGTCAGAGGCACCTTTGAGGTACCAGAAATGGCAGTGGTTGCAGGCCTTGTAGAGGGTGAATTGAACACCAAAGAAGTCTTGGTTGACACCTCAGGAATTGTTAATGGAAGAATCAACGCGGAAGTTGTTGAAGTTCGTGGTGAAGTTACCCAAGGCCTTAATGTCACGAATCATTTGAACGTTCGATCCAGTGCAAAAATTACTGGTCTTACTCAATATGCTGAAATGAGTGTAGAAAAAGGAGCAAAGCTCAGTGGTGAGCTACGCTTAATTGATGCCCCCATATCCTCAGCCAAGCAATCTTTTAGTGAAACTGACATTCATCCAAAAGATGAGATTAGCGATACTGAGTAAATATGCAACACACATAAAATACCTCTACAGATAGAGGTATTTTTTTGCCCCATGATCAGGCAATCGCATGAGCTATAAATTGAATTGATCTATCTTGCATAACTGATCATTCACACATTAATAATAAATTATTGACTTTTAATTTTGTTCCAATTTGCTTGGAAAATTGCGGTTGAATCAGTTGCTCCCTCTGGTTCATCGCTACTTTTGGAAATCATCAAACCGTTTAACTTGGCACCATGCTCAATTCCCAGCTGGCCATAAGTAATATCTCCGCGCACTTCCGCCCCCTCATGTAACTCCACGCGCTCAGTGGCATAAATATTACCCTCAACTCGTCCTGCAACTAGCACCCTAAAAGCATTGATATCGCCTTGCACCACACCAGTGCGTCCAAGAGCAATGCTCACGTTTTTTCCTTGGCGTGATTCTATATTCCCAACAACGCGACCATCAATGCGTAAACTTTCATTCGCAACAATTCGCCCATGAACCTCCGTTGCTGGCCCCACGATTGTTTCAAAGGACTCCATTGTGGGCTGTAGAAACTTAATAGACTGTGATTTTTTGAAGATCATTGTTCATTCCTTTAACTATCATGCAATTACGCAATAAGCTGCTTACTCCAATATTCCCGCCGGACGACTATTCTATCTTTAACTAGACTATCTTTAGGGAATTTTAATCATGGTCTTGATAATTATTGGGGTTGAGGAGTGCTCAGTAGTGAGTGACTACTAACTATATTTCAGATTGATGTGCCATCTGCAGTAACTCCGCTAAGTGCTTTACCTTGCGACCTGTCTCTTGCTCAATCTGCTCTCTACAGCTAAAGCCATTGGTCAGAATGATGGTCTCTGGCTCTGCAGCCCGAATTGCTGGCAACAAAACGAGCTCGCCAACCGCTTTGGATATGCCGACATGCTCTGGATTAAATCCAAATGAACCTGCCATACCGCAGCAACCACTATCAATGAAGTTTGCTTTAGCACCCAAAGCCGCCAGGAGCGCTACATCACCTTTAGTACCAAATAGTGATTTCTGATGGCAATGTGAGTGAACTAGGACATTGCAGTCTAGCGGCGGTGGGGTATAGCCTTGCTCATGCAAGAAATCTCCTAACAAATAACTGCTCGATGCTAAAAGCGTTGCCCTAGGATCGTTCGGGAAAAACTTCAACAATTCATCTTTAAATACCGACATACAGCCTGGCTCAAGACCGACTACTGCGATAGGAGAATTAGGATTTTCATTAATCTCGCTTCCGATCGTATCCAGAATTTTCTCTAGCTTCTGCTTGGCAAGATCTAGAAAACCAAAATCATACAAAGGGCGGCCACAACATAAAGGCGTTTTAGGTAGGGTCGCCTCAAAGCCTGCATGAGCAAGCACTTCCACTGCTGCATTAGCAACCTCTGGATGAAAATGCTCACAGAATGTATCTACCCAAAGAATCACTTTCTTCTGACCAATACTGACATTCTTGGATGGCTTAAATTGCTTTCTAAATGACTGGCTTGCAAACTTGGGCAGGCTACGCTCTTGCGCAATGCCACCAACCCATTTTGCGAGACTAGAGATTACGGGGGTTTGCATGACGCCATTCATCAGCCATGAGAACTTACTTGCCAATGGCGCCCAATCGCCAATGCGACCCATGGTCAAAGCTTGACGAGGCCTACTATTATTCTCGTGATAGTGAGACAAGAACTCAGCCTTATAGGAGGCCATGTCAACGTGGGCAGGACAGTCACTCTTGCAGCCTTTACAAGAAAGACAGGTATCGAGAGCCTCTTTAAGCTCCTTACTTTCCCAACCATCTTGAATGACTTCGCCTTGGATCATTTCCCAAAAGAGTCGTGAACGTCCACGAGTGGAGAAACGCTCTTCTTTTGTAGCTCGATAACTTGGGCACATCGTGCCTACTTTTTCACTACGGCACTTACCCATACCAACACAACGTTCAACGGCTCTCTGGAAGCCATTGCCCTCTTGACTCAAGAAATTCAGACGCGTCTTGATATTAACAATTTTGTATTCTGGGCCCATGCGCAGATTCTCATCTACACGGTAAGGGTGAACTACTTTGCCAGGATTGAGTTTGTTTTGAGGATCCCAGATGCGCTTGAACTCATGCATCGCGCCCATTAACTCTTCACCAAACATGATGGGGAGGAATTCTGCTCTGGCCTGACCATCACCATGCTCGCCCGTGAGCGAACCGCCAAATGCAACCACCAAGGTTGCTGCGTCGCGAATAAAAGATCTAAATTTGGCAACGCCTTCTGCAGATCGAAAGTTAAAGGTAATACGCGCATGAATACACCCATCCCCAAAGTGTCCGTAGAGCGAAGTTTCATACTCGTAAGAGTCCACTAATTTCTGGAAAGCCCGCAAGTACTCACCTAAACGCGCTGGATCAACTGCAGCATCTTCCCATCCCACTACCGGGTCGGGGGAGTTTGGATCAATCGATAAATGGGTGGCAGATGCACCATTTTCACGAATCGACCAGATACGCTTTTGTACTAATGGATCGGACTCTAACCAAGTTGATGGTATTGGACCCTTAGTTCTTGCTTTGAAATACTCCTGCGCTTTTTCAGCCTGAGCAATAGCGCCCTCAATAGTATCGTCACCGAACTCAACAACTACCCAAGCATTTCCAGCTGGCAGTAAGTCGATCTCCGCCTTTGCTAAGTTACGCTCTTGCAAGCCACGGATGATTTTGTAATCCAAGCCTTCGATTGCAATAGGATTAAAAGATTGATACTCGGGTACAGCATCACCTGCTACATAAATATCTTCAAAGCCAAGTACCAGAACCACGCGCTTAGCGGGACTCTTCACCAATCTCACCTTAGCGGCGAGTGTTAATGCACAGGTTCCCTCGGTCCCGACCAAAGCCTTGGCAACATTAAATCCATTCTCTGGCAAGAGTTGATCTAGGTTATAACCAGAGACGCGACGCTTAATGTTCGGGAAGCGCGCACGAATGAGATCAGCATAGCGATCACGTAAAGTCAGCAAGTCTTGATAGATCTGTCCTTTACGACCACCAGCAGCAATGATGTCTTGCAATTCTTGATCAGATGTTGGACCAACCCAAAAACGCTCACCGTCGTAAGTCAGAATTTCCAGAGCTTCGGTATTTT
>ERZ1022779.25-NODE-25-length-21091-cov-10.722523_pt1 | contig 21091 bp, 18 predicted proteins | sample MGYA00520900_ERZ1022779 | MGnify/ENA primary metagenome ERZ1022779 (study PRJEB33162, sample SAMN09537586) | freshwater metagenome | isolation source: freshwater | place: Canada:Alberta | collected 2017-07 | study: EMG produced TPA metagenomics assembly of the... | reverse complement strand
GTTCTTGCACCATGAAATTGAACTCTGTCACTGAGATGGAAGCGGTTACCTGGCCTGAGTTTGCTTCTCTGCATCCGTTTGCACCGGCTGAGCAAAATGTCGGTACACGCAAGTTAATCAAACAACTTTCTGATTGGTTAGTAGCCATTACTGGTTACGACGCAGTTTCGCTGCAGCCAAATGCTGGCAGCCAAGGAGAATTTGCTGGGCTTCTTGCAATTCGAAATTATCATGACTCACGTGGAGATCAAAATAGAAAGATTTGTTTGATTCCATCTAGTGCTCACGGAACTAATGCAGCTTCTGCTGTTATGGCCGGTATGCAAGTTGTGGTAATTGATTGTGATGAGAATGGAAACGTTTCCATCGAAGATATCAAAGCAAAGATTGCAGAGCATGAAGGCGCACTTGCAGCGCTTATGATCACTTATCCTTCAACGCATGGAGTATTTGAAACAGCGGTCTCTGAAATTTGCGCACTTATTCACGATGCTGGTGGTCAGGTTTATGTAGATGGCGCTAACTTAAATGCCTTAGTTGGTGTTGCTCAACCTGGAAAATTTGGGGCTGACGTTTCACACCTTAATCTTCACAAGACATTTGCTATTCCACACGGTGGAGGAGGACCTGGTGTAGGTCCGGTAATCGTTCGCGCTCACCTTGCACCGTTCCTGCCAAACCACCCAATGGATCTAACAGCTGGACCATCAACTGGTCCAGGACCAATTTCTGGTGCACCTTTTGGTTCTGCCAGCATTTTGCCTATTTCTTGGGCATACATTCGTTTACTAGGGGGAGAAGGGCTTACTCACTCAACCCAGGTAGCGATTCTCTCTGCCAATTACATGGCACATCGACTTCAGAATGCTTATCCAGTCCTGTATACCGGGGCCAACGGTCGCGTGGCACACGAATGCATCCTTGATATTCGTGGGTTAACCAAGGATTCTGGAGTTAGCGTTGATGACATTGCAAAGCGTTTGATGGATTACGGGTTCCACGCACCTACGATGTCATTTCCTGTTGCGGGCACACTAATGATTGAGCCTACTGAGTCAGAAAACATCAGAGAGATTCACCGCTTTATAGATGCCATGATTTCAATTAGAGCTGAAATTCAAGAAGTCATCGATGGCAAGATCACCATTGAAGCCTCAGCGCTGCGCCATGCTCCTCATACGGCCCTTTCCGTGGTCACAAGTGATTGGGAGCGGGAGTACAGCCGTGAAAAGGGCGGATATCCGGTTGTATTAGATGGTTTAGTTGCTGGTGAATCAATTGGTTCGAAGATGAAGTACTGGCCACCAGTTGGACGCATTGACGGCGCTCATGGAGACCGCAATCTGGTCTGTGCCTGCACGCCTATGGATGATTATCGGTAGGAGGGCCTAATCAGCCTTTTTATTGTTACTTTACATAATGTAACTTATCGGCGTAATGAATACGCTCGTCGGGCGACTACGAACAGCCAAACAAGCGTAAAAATCCCCGCCCAATCCCCGTAACGATCACGCGGCGATATCTGATCAATGAGCCCAACATCTGCGAATACATGTTCCGCCGTTCCCATTGAAGTTTGGTTGAGAACTTTTCCATTGAAATCAATGACTGCAGAAATTCCAGTTGTCGACACTGAAACAACATTTCTGGAATGTTCAATTGCTCGAACCCTAGTCATCGACAATTGTTGGGCACTTTCTGCCGATTTACCAAAGGTTGCACTGTTGGTTTGAACCACCAACAGATTAGATTTTCTAGCTGCCTCAGACAGGATCTCATCATCTACTAGTTCAAAGCAGATCACCGGAGCGATTTTGGCCTGTCCGATTGTGAAGATCTTTTGCTCATTTCCCGGGGAAAAGTCCTTAACTTGATTGACCAATGGTGAGATTTTCTTAGCTATTGAACGTAGCGGAATGTATTCACCATATGGCGTTAAGTGTTGCTTGACATAAATCTCTTGGGTTTTATCTCCCCATAATATTGAGGTGTTGAGAATCTTTTCACCTTTGCCGACGATCGCTCCAATGATCAATGGTTTTTCAAATGCCTCCAACTTCTCATACACATCTTTGTTTGTGTATGGGTCTACATCTACAGCATTTTCCGGCCACACAACAAAGTCGACTTTCTTATCTTGTATTAAAGCCTTATTAGTTTCATTGACGTGGTTGTTGAAAACTTCTTTTGCTCTAGCGTTGAATTCCAAGCCTAACTCTGGAACATTTCCCTGGATCATGAGAACAGAAATTTGACTAAAGGCCGTGATGTTGTTTGGTATCAACAAAGCAAATAATGGAATAAGCAAGACCAGATTGATTTTCTTATTAAGAACAAAGAAGATGAATGCAGCAATAAGAACCGTCATTGCAGAAAGGGATATGGCTCCCCCGCGGGATGCTATTGCCGCATACGGCGCATCAGCTTGTGAGTATGCAACTCTTGCCCAACCAAATCCTCCAAATGGAAATCTGTTTCGCACCTCTTCAAGTGCCACAAATAGCAAGGGATATGCAGCTATCCCCCATCTCCCGACGAGTGAGAGTGGCAAATACAACAGGGACAGACCAAAGGATAAAATAATCCACGGTGTTGACCCAACAAAAGTACTTGTCCAATGGAGTAAAACAGCATTAAAACTAAATGCAAAGATGAAAACTGATAGCACCTTGCGATTGGTTCTTTCTATCGCATACATGTGAATGAGAAGGCCTATCGGCGCAAGCCACCACTTGCCTACTGGTTCAAAGGCCCCGCTGAGGACTATTCCGGCCAGGCACGAGAGCACAACATTTACCACAGTAGTTCTACCAACCGAGTGCACTGATCAAACGATCAACACTTGCACCTAATGCGTAACGCTCTTTGAACTGATAAATCTCTGATAGATCTTTAGGTGCTTTAGGAATCGAGAGATCAACCTTTGGCAATGGAGCATCACGGGCGACTCGAACTAACTTAGGTGCGATTTTCAAATAATCTTCACCCGCTATGATCTTTTTTGCAAGAGCAGGAGGCAAAGAATCGTGAGCAGCATACGCGCCCGCAAGAGCTTCTTCGGCTGTGGCGAATTGATTAGCAATAACCGCGGCTCCTTTTTCACCAATACCTTTAACTCCTGGCAAACCATCTGAGGGATCTCCCCTAAACATTGCAAAGAGATCGTATCGATCACCCGGAATTGAGTATTTGTCGGCAACATACTTGATGTCAACTAAGTCGTGCTGAGAAATACCTTTGGCAAGATAGACCACTTTGATGTCTCGCTTATCATCGACCATTTGAAATAAATCACGATCGCCTGTAACGATTCGGATAGGTCCCTTTTCTACTTCGGCATAGGTGGCCATAACATCATCGGCTTCGTAATCATCCACTCCAACCACAGGAATTCCGAACAGATCAAGTAAATCAAGAAGGATTGGGATCTGCGGAGTGAGGGTTTCTGGTTCTTCTTCCTCTTCTCCCTCTTCTTCCAGACGGTTGGCTTTATATGCGGGAAAAATATCCACACGCCAGCTAGGCCGCCAATCTCCATCAAGACATGCAACTAAGCGATTTGGTTTATAAACGCTCATTAAGCGGGCTGTCATATCAATGTAACCACGTATTGCATTAACTGAGGTTCCATCAGGTGCCAAAAGTGTGTCCGGCATTCCGTAATAAGCCCGATACCAAAGGGAGGCGCTGTCTAACAGCATCAGTGTCATATTTCCCCCATTAAGTATGCGACGACACCTCTGTCTATTCGTTTTACGGCATCTTTGCAGACGGGGCGTAACTTATCGCTTGCGCCAGCTATTTGATTGAGCAGATCAATTAACTGTTTTGTTGATCGAACAAAGTCTCCGACAGACATGTCTGTCCCTTTAAGGACGCTGTTAAGTGAGTTACCACTAGCCCACTTATAGGAAATGAAACAGAAACCAGCATCAGGTTCGCGCTGTGTCTTTACGCCAAAATTACTTTCGATTTCTTCAAGGGCTGCCCATAGCGAAATGATTTCAGTAATTGTTGACTGCACTTTTTGACTAGGCATCTTTGGAGCTAAGTTCTCAGCAGAGCGAGACTCAAAAATCACACACGAAACAACAGAAAGTAACTCGGTCGCATTAAGGTCATCGAATAACCCTCTACGGATCGACTCGGTGAGCAAAAGATCAGCCTCGGCATAAATCTTGGTCAGAATTTTCCCCTGGGCGGTAGGTTTTTCACCTTCAATATATTGAAGGTGATCTAGGACCCGACAAATCTGATCAAAGGTTTTAGCGATCACGTGCGTTCTGCTTTCCACACGAATCGTTAGACCCTCGTTCTCGCGAGTTAGGCGTCCAGCACGTTCTGCAAGTCGGGCATGTTCCTCGCGATCGGCACATCCATGAGAAGGATGGTTCTTCATCGCTTTGCGAAGATCGGCTAACTCACCCTCCATATGGCCACGCTGTCTATTGTCGAAAGTCTTGCGTTGATCACGACGACTTAGAAGTACTTCCACTTCCTTAATTGAACGGCGAAGGCGTGCGTACTCCGAAAAATCGCCAAGGTGGCACGAGGATTCTTTAATCAACTCCTCAATTGCAGATTCATTCTTTCGGATTTGTCGGGTTAAACCAACAACAGCTCGATCTGCTTGAAACTGCGCAAATGAGGACTCAAGTGATCGACGTGCTCGTTCTCGACCAAACTGTGAAATCAAATTGATTGACATGTTGTAGGAAGGTGAAAAAGAAGATCTCAGCGGATAGGTTCGAGTTGAGGCTAGACCTGCTGCAGATGCTGAATCGACAGTCGGAGACCACTGAATTACCGCGTTACCTTCGATATCGATTCCGCGACGACCAGCACGACCGGTTAATTGCGTGTACTCCCCCGGTGTAATTGGCACATGGGCCTCACCGTTGAATTTAACAAGTTTTTCTAAAACTACTGTTCGAGCTGGCATGTTGATACCAAGTGCCAAAGTTTCAGTGGCAAAGACAGCCTTTACTAAGCCACGTTGGAAGAGATCTTCGACCGCTCCTTTGAAACTTGGCAGTAGACCAGCGTGATGGGCTGCAATTCCACGCTCCAACGCGGTTAACCACTCTTTAAAGTTTAAAACTTCAAGATCTTCCTCGGCAATGTTCTGCGTGTATCTAAGCGCAGTACGTTTGATCTCTTCACGTTCTTCAGTCGAAGTCAGGCGTAGGCCGGCTTGCAAACACTGCTTTACTGCTGCATCACAACCGATTCGCGAGAAGATGAATGTAATGGCAGGCAGCAAACTTTCACCTTGAAGTTTTTCAATAATGTCTGCTCGAGACATGCGATCACTTGGTTCGGCAAAACGACCTCGACGATTCCTACCGAGTGAGGCGCGTCTGGTCATTTCACGTTCGCGATTTAGGACTTCAGGATTTACTCGACCTGGCGCATCAAAAAGATCCAGTAAGCGATTACCGATTAATACATGCTGGAATAGAGGAATAGGGCGAATTTCACTAACAATTACCTCAGTATCACCTCTAACTTCGCCTAGCCATTCACCAAACTCTTCAGCGTTGGAGACGGTTGCAGATAATGAGATTACCTGAACACTTTCCATTAAATGGATTAAAACTTCTTCCCAGACAGCTCCACGAAATTTATCTGCAAGATAATGAACTTCATCCATAACAACACAGCCCAGATTTGTGAGTGTGTTTGATCCGGCATACAGCATGTTACGCAAGACTTCCGTTGTCATAACAAGGATGTCTGCTTCGCCATTGATACTGGTATCACCCGTTAATAAGCCAACCCGATCTTCCCCAAACTTTGCAACAAACTCTGAATACTTTTGATTTGAAAGCGCTTTAATAGGTGTGGTGTAGAAACACTTCTTACCGGCTTGCAAAGCGAAGTAAGCGGCGAACTCCCCCACCACAGTTTTTCCAGCACCAGTTGGCGCAGCAACCAAAACGCCTTTTCCGTCTTCGACCGCATGACAGGCGGTTATCTGGAATGGATCAAATTCAAAGTCAAAGGTCTGTATGAACTCAGTGGTGATTGGATGTTGACCACGCGCCTTGGCCAATACATAACGCTCTGCCGGGGTTGTCATGCGACCCACGTTAGAACTGCATTATGTATGCACTCAGCCGAGATCGGAAGTTGCCCGATCCGTTCACCATCGGCGTATGCAACCGCCTTGGATTCAATGCTCACATTCTTGCTTCGAACTATTTCTACCGCCGGATGTGACACATGGTTTCCAGCAAAGACCCGGGGAAAAACCTTCATAAACTCGATTTTGGACACTGGATGGAGAACCATGACATCAAAGAGTCCATCATTTATCTGTGCATTGGGGCAAACAAGCATGCCTCCACCGTAGGACCTTCCATTGGCAACAGCAATCAGCATCGCTTCGGTCGATATCGTTCGGTCATCTAAAGTAATTTCATAATGGCGCGGCCTAAAGCGAGGAAGCTCAATTGCGATGGCGGCGTTGTATTTCATAGGTCCTTTAGGCCATTGCATCGTGTTAGCTTTTTCATTAACTATCGAATCAAATCCTGTCGACAAGATAGCGCCAAACCATTCACCATCAACAAGCCCAAGGTCAATTGCTATTGGTTTGGTTGTGATGATCTTATTCAATTGAATGTTTACGTCTTCTAGATCCCAGCCCAATGTGCGGACGAAGTCATTGCCTGTTCCCGCAGGAATCAGCGCCAGAGGAATCTGAGCAGGAACAATTATCTGCAAAATGATGTGCATTAGGCCATCGCCACCAACGGCAATGACTCCGGAGCAGTCTGGATTTTTGTCAATAAAAATTCTCAAATGATCGGTGATTGCCACGGACGAGTTACCCGTAACGATTGTGAACTGGACATTATGTTGGTTCAAATAGCCTGCCACATAGGTTCCGACTGTGGTCCCCTGACCCTGTCCTGAAACAGGATTGATGACCAACGCCCACATGCGGGAACCTTATCGGCTATTCCTGGATAGGTGTGGGTGCCTCAATGGACATAGAGCCGGTTTCGACCAGTTCCTGTTTTTTGTCGCGTTTTTTGTCGACCAATACCGCAATGCCTCCAGCCATGAAATAAAGAACAATCAGTGGTGCAGATAGAAGAACCATACTCAAGGGATCTGCGGTGGGTGAAAAGGCTGCGACCACGAGAAAGATTCCAAAAACCCAGATTCGCCAAGGTCTAAGAATTGTTTTTCCGCGAAGGAAGCCGATGAGGTTGAAGGTCAATAAGAAGATTGGGAGCTCAAAGGCAAGGCCGACAAGAAGAATAAGACGCAGAACAAAATCTAAATAATCATCGAACCGTACTAAGTTGTTAATTGAATCAGGAGTAAAACCAAAAAGTGCCTTGATAGCAACTGGAAGTATTAGATAACCAAGAGTCGCTCCCATTGCAAAAAAAGGTGTAGCCGCAACGACAAACAAAACACTTGTTCGCTTTTCTTTTCTATGAAGTGCCGGAGCGATGAAAGCCCAGAGCTGGTAGAGCCAGAAAGGTGCAGAGACAATAACTCCGGTAAGCAAGGCAACTTTGATCTGAAGATCAAGTGGACCCAAAACACCACTGATATATAAGGCACCACAACTTTCCGAACCGGATTGTTGCGCAGCTTTCAAATCACAAACAGGTTTAGCCAATGTTGTGATGATCTGATTGTAGAAATACCACCCACCACTAAAAGCAACCAGAACAGCTATTGCCGAACGAAGAACTCTTTTTCTTAGTTCACGTAAGTGGTCAAGCAGTGGCATCCGTGCTTCATTTGCCGGTGCCATCAAATTACTTCTCTGTTTTGTCGGTTTCTTCTATCACGCCGTCGTCAGCCTTCATTTCCTTCATTTCACTCTTGAAGATTCGCATAGAGCGACCAAGTGAACGTGCAGAGTCAGGTAGACGCTTTGCGCCGAACAGAACGAGGACAACAATTAAAAGAATAACTACTTCTCTTGGACCTAAATTCATAGTACCTACTCCTTGGCTAATGATTAATCCAAGGCTACACCAGAGCCCTGAGGGTGAAAAGCGGGAATTACGCCCCTTTGTAACGATTAAGCATCAGTTGGGCCCTTTTCGCCAGTTCTGAACGAATCTCTACAGGTGAATTCAAGATAACAGTGGCCCCAGACGCCATGACAGATCTCTCGATCCATTGGCGTGAGTAAGAGGACAGCTCAATCTCTGTCTCAAGTGCCATGTCAGAAATAGCAAAACGTTCAGCCACATCTCTGGAGCGATTATTTACAGTGATACGGAACCTGATCTTTTCTGGATTAGTACTCTCGGCGGAAAGATCTGCTGGAACCGCAGCCGATGTGGCACTTGTGATCCTATCGACGCGAAATTCACGATAGTCATTGGCGGTAAAGCAAAAGGCGCGCATGTATTGGTGACCATTCGAGTCATACAGATCAACTGGCATTACAGATCTCTGGCTAATCTGATCTTTGTACAAAGAGTGATAGTGAATCTCTAATCCGCTATGCGCTGTGACCGCCTGTGAAATGGTTGTCCAAACTGCGCCAGATGCCGCAGCTACGACCGATAGTCTGACTGGTACTCCCAGTATTCGCGTCAAACGTTCACGCAATGATTGAACACTGGTGAGCAAATCTATTCGATTCTCAGGAATCGATGCGGCGACTAAATCTAATCCCAGCAACAGAGCAACGCCTTCTTGGAAGGTAATCGTGCGCGGTTTAGCAAGAGTTGGAGCATTTCGTATAGTCACAAAGCCGGATTCGAATTCCAGATCCATCAACTCCAGCGGTGTGTACCCGGGTAAACCGCACATCCACAGTGTCATGAGATCTGCACTCATCTGTGTTGGTGTGACATCGAAGTGAGCGGCAAGATCCTTAAGTGCAATTCCTTGATGGGTGTTAAGAAAGGGAACAAGGTCTAGTAGTCGCGCTGTACGTAGAAGTGGCGCAGAAACATTCTTACTCATGATTAACAACCAATGCTTCAAGTTGTTGAACTACGTTCTCTCGTAAATCAACCGGTTCGTGAACAAAAACATCGTCGCCATGCCACAGGATCTGCGCTGTCAAATACTCGATTGTGTAGATGGGGACCTTAATCTGATCCCACTCCCCTAGGTCGGTTACTGAAGTGGCTAATGCTCGAATTGCATGCCCCTTGCCTTTTCGCACATCAATGATGGCGAACCTGATTGCAGATGATGCAACAGTTTGGTCCAACTCAAAATCAGTAGGAAACTCAAAGTCTTCCTTGTTCTTAAGTACAGTGATAGCACCTTGCACACGATCTAATCTAAAAGTTCGAACTTCTTGCACTGCCTTATCGACACCAGATACATACCAAAAACCAGATTTATTGGATAAAGCTATAGGGATAACTTCTCGTCTTTCGGAAAGCAAGCTTGGTGAAAGGTAATCGAAAATCAAATAATCAGAGCCACCTATTGCCCCAGAAATCGTTTCCAAGTCTTTTGAACTATTAGAAAGTTTGGGTGAGAATCCAGGAATATCAATTGGATCAGCCGGTACTCCTATGGAACTGAGTTTCAAGATCGCGCTCTGTGCTTGTTCGGCAAATGCTGCGCCTTGCCACGCATCTGCGGCTAGCGATAATAAAGACATCTCGGTAGGAGTTATGGCTCCAAGATCTAATTGATAACTTTCAGACCTAATTCGATAGCCTGCTTCATCGTTAAAGAGAGGATCAAAACTTCCTACATCGATTGTTATCCCAAGAGAGCGAAGGTCATCTTTATCGCGCTCAAACATCCGCTCCTTAGTTTCAGCGCTTCCTTCATAACCTTCAACTGTTCGAAGTATTTCAGACTTTGTTAGATATCTTTTTGTTGCTAGTAATGCGATTGTTAGGTTGATTAAGCGTTCAATCTTCCGAGACACCGTAGGCACCTTTCGCCGGACGTCGACGGCGAGCTAGCACTTCAACTCCTGGTGCCATACGTCGGCTTTGAATAAGAAATCCGGTATGCCCAATCATGCGCTGCTGGGGGCGCACAGCTAAGCCCTCGTGATGCCAACCTCTCACCAACGTTTCAGAACTTTCTGGTTCAGTGAATCGACCATCTTCCTTGAGCGCCTCAGCCGTTGCTGAAAGCTGAGTTGTTGTCGCTACATAGGCCAAGAAAACACCACCTGGGCGCAGCGCTCTTGCCGCGATGTCGACGCACTCCCATGGGGCCAGCATGTCTAGGACAACTCGATCATATTCAGAGTCGAAAACTTGATCCTGTAAATCACCAACTACCAAACTCCAGTTTGCTGGCGCACCACCAAAATAGGCATCAACATTCGACCGCGCATTTTCTGCGAAGTCCGCTCTTCGTTCAACGGAATGAACTTTTCCGGTTGGACCAGTGGCGCGTAACAGTGACATCGTTAAAGCGCCACTACCTACTCCGGCTTCAAGTACGCGTGAACCTGGATAGATATCTGCAACTCCAATAATCATCGCTGCATCTTTTGGATAAACAATTGTTGCCCCACGAGGCATTGTTAAGACGTAATCTGCAAGCAAAGGCTTGAATGCAGTAAATTTCAATCCAGCTGTCGTGCTGACAACCGAGCCCTCTGGCATTCCAATGAGGTCATCATGGGTAATCCAACCCTTGTGAGTGTGCCACTCTTTTCCAGGCGTTATGGTGAAGCTGTAGAGCTTTCCCTTTGGATCGGTCAATTGAATTCGATCGCCGGCTCCGAAATACCCAAGATTAGACACGGGAGCATCTTAGGCGAAATTACTCTCGCAAGTACGAGTATCTTCAGCCAGGTGAGTAACGAACAGTCTTTGCGTCTATCGCCAAGTGCGGTCAGTGAGTATGAGAACTGCCCACAGCAATATAAGTACCGCAAAATCGACAAGTTACCCGAGCCGCCATCATTAGATGCCGAACGTGGAACTTTGGTACATACCGTCCTTCAGGATCTCTTTGAAATTCCAGCTGCAGGGCGCACGGTCGATTCTGCCATTGAACTATTGCCATCTCGCTGGAGCGCACAGTTGGCGGATAAACCGGCACTTCTCGAAATGGTCACAAACGAAAAGGAATGGTTAGACCGAGCTTCTGCTCTCGTGAGAACCTACTTCTCGCTTGAGAATCCGACGACCTTTGAAGCGACGCATAGAGAAATGCATTTAGAAAATGATTTCGACGAGAATGTCTATCTCCATGGGTATGTAGATCGATTAGATGTGGCACCAACTGGAGAAGTAAGAATCGTGGATTACAAGACAGGTAAAGCTCCAAAGCCAGGATGGGAAGAGAAAGCCCTTTTCCAGCTTCGAGTCTATGCACTTCTTTACTGGAAGAATAATGGAGTACTCCCCCGTCTTCTTCAACTGATTTACTTAGGCGACGGGAAACTTGTTAAAAGTAATCCGACTATGGCCGAACTTGAGGCAACTGAAAAGGTCTTACGCCGGGTAGCTAAAGATATCTTGGTTTCGATAGAGAAAGATTACTGGCCGCCAAAAACTTCACGCTTATGCGACTGGTGCTACTTTAAAAGTATTTGCCCTGCGCACAACAACTAAATTTTAGTTGAGAAGTCTTGCTTCAACTCAGTTAATTTAGAAAAAGACAACTGCTCTAGCGAGCGAATCACACGGACTCGCGGGGATTCCGCGATTGAAACAAGGTGTGGAACTCCGATGAGATAGGCACCGCTCGCAATTGCTGCGTTCATACCGGTTAAGGAATCTTCAAAGACAAGACAATTAGTGATCTCTGACCCACTTATCGTTGCTGCTTTCAAGTACGCCTCCGGGTCTGGTTTGGTGTTGACCACATCATCTGAACTGATCGAAAAGGGAAACAGGTCATGTCCCAAGTTATCCAACACTGCATCGACAATATTTCTTGGGCTTGCTGAGACGAGCGCGGTCTTGATCCCATGTGATTGAAGTTCTCTGACTAACTCAACAGCACCTGGCATAGTTGGGGTGTTCCCACGCATTCTTGCAACTTGCGTTTCAATCAGGGTTTGGGTGAAGTACTGTGGCGACTTTTGTTGCCCACATTTATCAAACATGTATTGGCCAACTTTTGAAAGCGGACCACCTAAACACGCGATTTGATCAACTTCTTCCCAGGAATATCCGAAAGGTTTGGTCACTTCAATTTCGGATAAAAGCCATTCTGGTTCGGAATCGACCAATAGGCCATCCATGTCAAAGAAAACAGCCTCGAAGAAATTACTCATTCAATAAATTAGTTTGCGTTGAAGTATTTTGCTTCAGGATGATGAACAATGATTGCAGAGGTTGATTGTTCTGGATGAAGTTGGAACTCTTCCGATAGTTCAACTCCTATTCGGCCAGGATCAAGCAGCTCACACAACTGAACTTGTTGTTCCAGATCGGGACACGCTGGGTAGCCAAATGAGTAACGAGATCCACGGTAACCCTGGTCCAAAATGCCTTGTAGATCAGCTGAGTCCTCCGACTTAACCTGGAGTTCTTCTCTCATACGAGCATGCCAGTGTTCAGCTAAGGCTTCAGTGAGTTGAACTGAAAGTCCATGCAATTCTAAGTACTCGCGATAATTATTTGCCGAAAACAACTTAGCCGCAGCTTCGCTCACGGTAGAACCCATGGTTACAACATGGAATGCGACAACATCGGTCTTTCCTGATTCTTTAGATGCAAAGAAATCGCTAATGCAAAGGCGGCGATCACGGCTCTGACGTGGGAATGTAAAGCGAAGACGTTCCTTGCCTTTATCGTCACCCTCATGATGAAGGATAACCAGATCATTTCCTTCGCTGTAGCAAGGGAAATATCCATAAACAACTGCCGCATTTAGCCAACCCTTTGATTGAACTTCATTGATGAGGGAACGAAGACGTGGGCGACCTTCCTCCTCCACCATCGTTTCGTACTCCCCGCGGTTTCCTTTAAGTCCCCACTGTCCAACAAAGAGTGCGCGCTCATCAAGCATTCCAGCGTAATCAGATAACTGAATTCCCTTAATGACGCGTGAACCAAAAAATGGAGGGTTAGGAATTGAATTATCTGAGGCGACATCACTACGACGTGTATCAATTGGAGCTTCTTCTGTTTTGATTCTTGTGTTGGCAACACGGCGTTCACGAAGTGGCGGTAGAGCAGCCCCTTCTTCCCCGCGCTTTACTGCCATGATTGAATCCATCAAACGTAAACCTTCAAATGCATCTCGCGCATAGCGCACCTCACCTGGAAACATCGAAGCTAAATCTTGCTCGACATAGGCTCGGGTAAGGGCTGCGCCACCGAGAACAATTGGCCAACGTTGATCTAGGCCACGTGCTGTGAGCTCCTGAAGGTTCTCCTTCATGATGACAGTTGATTTAACGAGCAGGCCACTCATACCAATCGCATCTGCGTTGCTTTCTGTCGCACCGTCGATGATTTGATTAATCGTCTGCTTAATCCCGATGTTGACCACGCGGTATCCATTATTGGTCAAAATGATATCGACAAGATTCTTTCCGATGTCATGCACATCTCCTCGCACAGTAGCAAGAAGCATTGTGCCGCGACCCTCATCACCTGTCTTTTCCATGAATGGTTCAAGCATTGCTACAGCGGTCTTCATTACTTCTGCACTCTGCAGAACAAATGGCAGTTGCATCTCACCCTTACCAAATAGCTCTCCAACAACCTTCATGCCTTCAAGCAAGTGAGAGTTAATGATTTCCAGAGGCGGTGTTCCCTCGGCCATAGCAGCTTTGAGATCATCTTCTAGGCCAACTTTTTCACCATCGATAATTCGACGTTGCAACCTGTCAAACAATGGCAGGGCGGCCAGTGCTTCGGCGCGGGCGTTCTTGCTGGTGGCAAGTTCAACACCATCAAACATTTGCAAAAACTCTTGCAATGGATCGTAGGTGCATTCATCGCCATCGAAAACTCTGCGATCGTAGACAAGATCTAGAGCAACCTGCTTTTGTCGGTCATCTATTCGTGCCATAGGCGTGATCTTTGATGGATGAACGATGGCCGAATCAAGACCTGCCTGTACACATTCGTGAAGGAAGACAGAGTTCAGGACGACGCGGGCAGCTGGATTCAAACCGAATGAAACGTTGCTAACGCCAAGAGTTGTCTGAACCTCTGGAAATTCAAGTTTTAGCCTTTTAATAGCATCAATCGTTTCAATTCCATCTTTTCGAGTCTCTTCTTGACCCGTCGCGATAGGAAATGTGAGGCAGTCAATCAAAATATCACCGATATTCATGCCCCAGTTATCATGCAAATCATGAATTAGTCGACGTGCAATGCGTAATTTCCATTCGGCATCTCGTGCCTGACCCTCTTCATCAATTGTTAATGCGACAACACTAGCTCCGTGCTCTTTTACCAACGGCATAATCTTTGCAAATCTAGAAGTCGGACCATCTCCATCTTCATAGTTAACAGAGTTAATGACGCAGCGCCCACCAAGATGTTCCAGACCAGCTTTCAAAACAGCAGGTTCAGTTGAATCTAGAACGATTGGCAACGTGCTTGCTGTTGCAAAGCGAGATGCGATCTGACTCATATCTGCTGCGCCATCTCGACCAACATAATCGACTGACAAATCAAGCATGTGTGCGCCATCTCGAATTTGATCGCGTGCGATCTCTACGCACTTCTCCCAATCTTCAGCTAGTAGCGCATCGCGAAATGCGCGAGATCCGTTTGCATTGGTGCGCTCTCCGATGGCTAAATAAGTTTGATCCTGTCTAAATGGCACGTATTGATAGAGAGATGAAGCACCTGGGTCGAGCGCCGGAGTGCGCAGTGAAATCTTTCTCTTACTTAGCTTTGCCACTACTGACGCTAAGTGCGCTGGAGTAGTTCCGCAGCAGCCACCTACTAGTGAAATTCCATAATCTGTTACAAATCCATCTAGCGCCGTTGCTAGCTCTTCGGGATTTAATGGATACGTAGCACCATTTGGTCCAAGTTGTGGCAAGCCAGCATTAGGCATTACCGATATTCCAATGTTTGCATTCTTGCTTAGATAACGAAGGTGTTCTGACATTTCTGCAGGACCGGTAGCGCAATTCAACCCAATCAAATCAATACCCATCGGCTCAAGTGCGTTAAGAGCTGCGCCGATTTCAGAACCCATCAACATTGTGCCGGTGGTTTCAACTGTTACCTGAGCAATCAAAACGATGTCGTGCTCGGCTTCACTTATTGCCTGGCGGCAACCATTGACGGCAGCTTTGACCTGTAATAAATCCTGTGAGGTTTCAACTAGTAATGCATCGCATCCTGAATCAGCTAATCCCTTAGCCGCTGTGTAGTAGGCAATTCTTAAATTGTCATAGGTTGTGTGACCCAAGCTTGGCAATTTCGTTCCTGGTCCAAGTGAACCCAATACAAAGCGAGGTTTGTCGGGCGTCGAAAAAGCATCAGCGGCCTCACGAGCGATCTTTCCACCTGCAAATGCGAGTTCGTAAATGCGATCTTCAATTCCGTAATCTGCCAGGTTGGACCAGTTAGCGCCAAAGGTGTTTGTTTCAATGGCATCAACACCTGCCGTCAAATACTCATCATGGACTGAGCGCACAATGTCTGGGCGACTGACGTTAAGGATCTCGTTGCAACCCTCATGATTTTGGAAGTCGGCTAGGGAGGGATTTGCAGCCTGAAGCATTGTTCCCATCGCCCCATCGGCGATAACTACCCGCTCGGAAAGGGTTCGCCGTAGCAATCCATCAGCTTTAATCGGCGTGTTCATCTAACGAAGATTACCCTAAGGTTGGTTTCGTGGAGATTCATAACATACCGCTGCTGCGAGACCCAGTGATGATCATCGCCTTTACTGGTTGGAATGATGCTGCCGAAGGCGCTTCTGGTGCTCTGGAGCACTTATTATCGGCATGGCGAGAAAAAGATGATGATGTCGTTCCTCAACTCATTGCTGATGTAGAAGCTGAAGAGTTCTATGACTTTCAAGTCAACAGACCTCAAGTTGCTATAGATGATTCGTCCATCAGAAGTATCACCTGGCCTGGCACGCAAGTATTCGGATTAGCGATCCCATCGATGAAACGTGATCTTGTAATTGTCACGGGTGTTGAACCATCAATGCGTTGGAAGCGATTCACATCTGATCTTTTGGATTTGGCTGATGATCTTGAAGTTTCACTCGTAGTGACCCTTGGTTCTCTTCTCGCAGACTCTCCACACACCCGCCCGATTACAGTCACAGGAACCGGCGCGCACCCAAATATTGCTGAACGCCTAGGTGTTTCCGTTTCAAAGTATGAAGGGCCAACCGGAATACTTGGAATTATTCAAGACGGGTGCATGAGACGTGGCATTGACGCAATTTCACTATGGGCTGCAGTTCCTCATTACGCATCAAACTCCCCTTCACCGAAAGCTTCATTAGCACTTATCAATTCGCTCGAAGACTTTCTGGATATCTCTATTCCATTGGGTGATCTGCAAATTGAATCTGATGAGTGGGAAAAATCTGTCGATGAATTAGCCGCAGAAGACACAGATGTTGCTGACTATGTGAAGGCATTAGAGGAAAGTAAGGATGCCTTAGAACTTCCCGATGTGTCGGGTGATCTAATCGCTAAGGAGTTTGAAAGATACTTGCGCAGACAGAGCGAAAGCTAAAGCTTAATTCCAAGTAAGGAATCTAGAGCCGAGATCAAAGACTCTGCATTTCCACCAGATTCACCTGATTGCGTTCGTCCAACCCATTCATTCACTGAAGTGATTACACCCTGAGTATCTAAGTCATCAGATAAGGCATTCACAATGACTGAAATCAGCTCACTTGTCGGTGCAACCTCGGTTTGATCTAGGCAGGAGCGCAAAGCGATGAGATCAAGTTCTGCCTCGATTAGAAGTTGATCAGTCCACATACGATCAGTGCGGTAATGATTCTTCATAAGTGCCCAGCGAATCGCCATAGGATCTCTCCCGGCTGCAACGAGCTTTGAAACGAAAACCAGATTTCCCTTGCTCTTGCTCATTTTCTCACCATCTAAACCAATCATTCCGGCGTGAACATAGGTGCTGGCCAATGGTTTATCTGAAAGAACTTGTGCTTGTGCAGCACACATTTCATGATGAGGAAAAATTAGGTCCGATCCACCGCCTTGAATATCTATAAGTGCATCTTCATTCGGTGCAGGTTCAAGATATTTGATTGCGATTGCAGTGCATTCAATATGCCAACCAGGTCGACCGGTGCCAAAAGGCGATGGCCAACCGGGCTCATTAGGGCGTTGAGACATCCACACCAAGCAATCAAGGGGATCCATCTTTCCCATGCGTGTTGGGTCTCCCCCTCGCTCTGCGAATATTTCAAGCATTTTTCCTTGAGAAAGATGTGAGCGCTCACCAAAGTGAGTATCAGCATGCACTTTGAAATATAGATCATTCTCTACAGGATAGATGCTTCCTTTCGAAGACAACTTTTCAATAGCAGCTGTAACAAGTGGAATTGCATCGACAGCGCCAATGTAATGTTCCGGTGGAATCACTCGAAGATTAACCATGTCACTTCGGAATAGATCGATTTGTTGGTGGGCTAAGTCAGTCCAATCAACGCCATCACGATTAGCTCGCTCCAATAATGGGTCGTCAATATCTGTAATGTTTTGAACGTAACGAACCTCCGAACCGCTGGCTTTGAGGTATCTATTGATTAAATCGAACGTTAAGTAGGTGGCGGCGTGACCAAGATGGGTGGCGTCATATGGCGTGATTCCGCAGACATACATGCGATACAAAGGCTTACGTTTTATTTGCTCTTTCTTGCCGGTAGCAGAGTTGGTGAGATTCAAATCGGGGAAATGGATTGTGGAATCTAGTGCTGGGATCTCAACCTCATTCCACGATTTCATGTGTGTATCGTAATCCTAAATCAAAAAGCTGGCCACGGGACAGCAGGCCAATCTGGATTAGGTAACGGGAAAGTACCTGATGACAAAAGTTCACCAACTCTGCGTGTAGTTTCGTGAATCTCTTGCACTGTCAGAAGTGGCGCAAGAAGTTGTCCTAATTCTCCTGCCAAAGATAGCTGTGCTTTTTCAAGAAGAGCAATCTCCTCGGGAGTAAAGGGTTCATCTGCCCATTGCCACAACACGGTGCGCAATTTGTCATCGGTATGAAAGGTAACCCCATGGTCGCAACCGAAAAGAGTCTTCTCATCAAGTGGCAATAAATGACCAATTTTTCGGTCGGTATTGTTGATGATTGCATCAAATAGTGCCATTGACCTTAACTGCGGATGATCGGTAGCAAAAAACTTTGCCAAATCGATACTTTCATCAATATCTACCCATTGTTGAACCATGCCGAGGCCATATGGTCCATCACGCAGAATAGTTAAGGGAACTAAATCAAAACCGAGATAGTTGCTTACTAAATAGGCGGCGTATTCGCGATGAGCTAAACATCCATCCGAAAAATCCCATAGTGGGCGTTCACCCGCAATTGGTTTGTAGATACACACTAATTCACGATCCTCAAGAGTCGCGGTTGCATAGAGTGTTGCATTTGATGCATCAACTAGGCGACCTGTTACATGCAACTCCCCATTGGTCAAGATCATTAAATTATCGTCGGTAACCATTTGCCCTCGGACATAAGTGACCACGTGGATCTATTGGGATTCCACAGAATGGGCATGGCAATCGGCCAGCGTTTACTACAGCTTTTGATCGCGCAGAAAACGCCGCAGCCATAGCTAGAGAAATATTGATTACGACTACTTCCCCATCAAGATCCTCTTCATCATCTTCTAGTTCATACAGCTCTACACAGATCAGGTTACTGGCTTCATCCCAACCCAATGACATCGCACCTACTTGAAATTCAGAATCAATTGGAGATTCCAAAGGCGCATCATCTATGGGTAATTTCTCTATTGTGATCAAAGGATTTGATTTTCGTATTTCAGCAATCATTACTTCTAGTCGTGAGCACATCGCCTGGACTTGAGCTTTTTCTACTGCGACTGAAAACAGGCGGGAAGAATCTCGAATCTGCAAAAAAAAGGCCCGCTCCCCGGGCTCGCCTACCGTTCCAGCTACGAAGCGAGTTGGTGTGGTGAACTCATATCTCATCGACCAGATCCGCCACCTAGTAAATTTTTAGCTCTCTTCGGAGCAACAAGCAGTTCTGTTACCTTTGATCTCGAATCATTGAGCAACAAGGCTCGTGGTTTCGTTGTAGAGAAATCTAGGATAGAGATCGAGGCAGGGTCGATCACAATTCGCTGAAATTCATCCAGATGCATACCAAGTGCCGAGGCAACGATCGACTTGATGACATCGCCGTGACTGACGATTACAGCACTTCCCTTTGCTTTGTTTGAAACCGCTTGATGAACAGAGGTCATAGCGCGAGATTGCATCTGCGCTATTCCTTCTCCGCTGGGGAAATACATACGACTAGGTGCTTCTTGCACTGTCTTCCACAGTTTGTTCCTGCTCAAGACTGCCAACTTCTTTCCGCTCCACGTTCCATAATCAACTTCGGTAAGTTCTGGATCAATAATTGGTTCAAACTTTGGATTATTTCGAAGAACAATAGAATTAAGCCAGGGAGAGATAGTCTCAAAGCATCTTTCCATGGGACTAATTCGTAGAGTTGATACAGGGAAATTACCTAAACGCATCGCTAAATCTTCAGACTGTTCTAGTCCCTTTTCTGAAAGATGCACATTAGGTAAGCGGCCAGAAAGTATTCCGGCAGCATTGGCTTCGGAGTGTGCATGTCTAATCAAAACCAATCGCATGAATCAAAGGCTATCGCAGCTTTTCACTCTTGCTATTGCTAAGGTCGGCCCATGGAAATGCGCAGAGCGGGCACAAGCGGACTCACCCTTTCTCGCTTAGGTCTTGGCACGATGACCTGGGGCCGAGATACCGATGAGATCGAGGCCGCTGACCAGTGCCGTGCTTACTTAGATGCCGGTGGCAATTTCATTGACACAGCTTCCACCTATGGTGACGGTGATAGTGAGCGAGTTATTGGTGGTCTAGTTGGGACTTTGTTCAACCGCGATGAAGTTGTGATTGCCACAAAGGCAGGAATTGGTTTCTCTGATGGAGTTCGCAGGATCGATGCCTCTAGACATTCTTTGATCGCAGAGCTTGATCGCTCACTCGCTCGATTGGGCTCTGACTTTGTAGATATCTGGCAAATTCACACGTGGGATGATGCAACTCCGTTAGATGACACTTTGTCCGCCCTTGATTATGCCTATACAACCGGAAGAGCTCGCTACGTTGGAATCAGTAACTACTCCGGTTGGCAGATTGCTCGCGCCGCAACTAAACAACAATCTAATTCCATGAAAGCCCCACTGACAACTGTGCAAAGTGAGTACTCATTGCTCAATAGAGAAGTTGAAATTGAAGTCTTGGATGCAGCGCAGGAATGCGGTGTTGGCTTCCTAGCTTGGGCGCCACTAGCCAGAGGAGTATTAACTGGCAAATATCGAAAGGGTGTTCCGAGTGATTCACGAGGGGCTGCTCCACACTTTGCAAAACACATTGAACCTTACTTAGACAATCGATCCTCCCGAATCGTCGAAGCGGTTGCAGTAGCGGCAGAAGGTTTGGGTTTTTCACCCTTAGAAGTGGCACTAGCGTGGGTAAGAGATGCACCAGGTGTTACGACTTCACTTATTGGTGCCCGTACTGGCGCACAACTTCGAGGTGTACTCAAGAGCGAAGAGATTTCGTTGCCAGACATAGTCCGCAACGCACTTAATGATGTGAGTGCTTAGGCGTTTTCTAAAAACTCTTTTAGCACGCGTGCTCCAAAGGTAAGACCCTCAATCGGAACGCGTTCGTCCACACCGTGGAACATAGCCATAAAGTTAAAGTCGGCATCTAGTTTTAGCGGAGAGAATCCATAGCCAATGATTCCAAGATCAGCCAAAGCCTTATTATCTGTTCCACCGCTCATGACATAAGGAACAGGGATCGCTACAGCATCCTCCTTGATAAGTGCGTTACACATAGCCTCTACTAGATCTCCTTCAAAAGGAACCTCTAAGGCTTTATCTCGAGTGACAGTCTCAACCGTTACGTGCTCACCAATAATCGACTTGATCGTTTCATTGAGTTCATCTTCAAAAC
>ERZ1022779.22-NODE-22-length-26211-cov-14.063962_pt1 | contig 26211 bp, 25 predicted proteins | sample MGYA00520900_ERZ1022779 | MGnify/ENA primary metagenome ERZ1022779 (study PRJEB33162, sample SAMN09537586) | freshwater metagenome | isolation source: freshwater | place: Canada:Alberta | collected 2017-07 | study: EMG produced TPA metagenomics assembly of the... | reverse complement strand
TTGCAACTTCGATGCGGCGCTTCGGAGCAAGATCTTGCAAAACAGCCGCAAGGTCAGCTGCGCGCAGGTTGGCAAGTGTTGACATTAAATTTGCAACACCTTGGTTTTGCTCAGTACTGGCAAAACCTGTTACCTCTTCCCAAGCAACAGTTGATGTTGCACCCTTGCGACGAAGTCCACGACCTCGGCGCATGATGTGGACGCGGTTGATTAACCAATCGCCAGTGCGCGTCTCTTCCATGCCCATATCTTCGACAACAACGGCCTCACCAGATTCAACTAATGTAATTGAACGATCTAGCATTTCACCAAGAACTAGAACTTCACCAGGACGAGTCTCGAAGCGACGCATGTTGAGTAGGCCAGTAATTACTACTGCTCCACTTTCAATTGAAGTCACACGAGTGATTGGAACAAAAACACGACGGCGCAATGGGACTTCAACAACTAGTCCAAGAATTCGTGGGGGCTGATTTGTAGAACGAAGGGTCGCAACAGCATCTCGCACCTTTCCTACTGGATCACCATTTGGGTCAAAGACCGCGGTACCTGCAAGACGGGCAAGAAATACTCGGTTTAGGAGATTGCTGCTCATGGGATAAGGGTACCTTTGTCTTATGAACGCAGGCGAACGCATTAATCAACATACAGCGATGCCCGCACGTCCAGATCTGATTCGTTTAGGTCTAGGAATCATTGGAATTGGAACTTCTGGGCCATTAATCGCGATGAGCACAATGCCAGTCCTCACATTGATCTTTTGGCGAAATCTTGGTGGTTCACTAGTGACTTTGCCATTTGCTCTACGTCATCAACGCGATAGGGCTGGCGTGAAGTGGGCTGTTATTGCGGGAGTCGTACTAGCTCTTCACTTTGTCGGATTTTTTCTGGCGATGAGAATGACAACTGTTGCAGCCGGAACTGCCCTAGTTGCATTGCAGCCAATCTTTGCTGCACTGTTTGTGAAGTTTTCAGGTGGTCACATTCCATCAAAAGCATGGCTTGGAATGATTGTTAGTTTCGCTGGTGTGCTACTTGTCGTCGGCGTAGACCTTCAGATTTCATTCAAGTCATTTTTAGGAGATTTAGCCGCATTAATATCTGCAGCACTTGCAGCTGCCTACATGATGGCGGGTTCTAAAGCTCAAAGAACTCTAGAAACAACAACTTACACAACCATTTGTTATTTCATATGTTCCATGACAGCGCTGCCCATGGCATTAATTGCCGGCAACAAGATATTTTCATTTACCGCCAAAGAGTGGTGGATTCTTTTGGGGCTAATTCTTGGAGCACAACTACTGGGACATTCAATGTTTAACTCTGCATTAAAGAGAGTTTCACCTGCAGTTGTTTCCTTAATTGTGTTTTTTGAAGTTCCAGTCAGTGCTGTGCTTGCAGCATGGTGGTTGGATCAAACTCCGCCAGCTGGAATTATCCCAGGAATTGCACTGATTTTGATTGGTTGTATTTTGGTTGTTACCAGAACACGAGGCGCAAGAAATGATTGATATACACACTCATACGACTTGCAGCGATGGCACTGATCGCCCAAGAGATCTAGTAAACAAAGCTATTGTTCAAGGCCTAGAGGTATTAGGAATCTCAGATCACGACACAACATCAGGGTGGGAAGAAGCGACACAAGCGTTGCGGGGAACTCTGAAGTTAGCGCTAGGTGCTGAGATTTCATGCCTTACAACAGATGGCATAAGCGTTCATATGTTAGGGATACTTTTTGATCCAAACCATCAGGAGATGCAAACAGTCTTAGAAGAAACTCGGGATGGTCGTTTACCGCGTATGCGTAAAATGATTGAAAAAATGCGAGCCGAAGGTATGGATATTTCCATTGAAGATGTTGAAAATGCAATGCCTGTTGGGGCCACAATGGGACGACCGCACTTGGCCGATGCTTTAGTTGCCAAGAAAATTGTGAAATCTCGCGATGAAGCATTTATTGATTTATTACACAATGATTCACGATTTTATGTTTCACATGCCGCACCAACACCAGTTGAGGCAATTGCTTTGATTCGCAGTGCAGGCGGAGTCGCTGTTATTGCCCACCCCTTTGCTTCTCACAGGGGGCAAGTACTCAAACCAGATGATTTCGCAGATCTAGTTGCTGCGGGTCTTAATGGAATAGAAGTAGACCATAGAGACCAAAATCCTGATGAACGTGCAATGTTGCGTGTTATTGCTCGAGAGTTAGATCTTGTGGTCACCGGAAGTAGTGACTATCACGGCACTGGAAAAATGAATCAATTAGCAGAAAACCACACAAGTAGGGAACAATGGGAGAAGTTAGAGTCACAAGCAGATGCACGAAGGGTGGTTAATGCATGAAAGACATTAGCGCAGTAACTTTTGCGGTCCAATCTTTTGTCACGCTATTTGTGATCATGGATCCACCTGGTGCAACTCCCATTTTCTTAGGTTTAGTTGCAGATAAGTCACCTCGAGTTCGTCGCATTCTGGCAATTCAAGCAGCAGGTGTTTCACTCCTTGTGATCTCAATATTTGCGCTCTTTGGTCGAGCGATTTTGAATTATCTAAATATCTCTATGGAAGCACTACAGGCTGCAGGAGCACTATTGCTATTGCTAGTTGCACTAGAGCTTTTAACTGGAAATGCCAAAAAGCATGGCGATGATGGAGATTCAAATATTGCATTGGTTCCCTTGGGCACACCACTTTTGGCTGGGCCTGGCGCAATCGTTGCAACGATGATTTTCGTGCAGCAAGTAGATACAACCAGCATGGCACTTGGCTTAGTAGCAGCAGTTATTGCAGTCCACATCGCAATCGCAGCAGCCTTAATGGCCTCAACAACTATTTTAAGTGTCATCAAGGAATCGGGCGTGACTCTGGTTGCCCGTATTGCAGGTTTATTGCTTGCAGCTATTGCAGTGCAGATGCTTGTTGATGCAATCCGCGTGTTTGTGGCTGCTTAGCTCTCTTTAAACTTCTTTGTGCGGGTACGTGTGCGCTCGGTGCGCTCTGTGCGAACTGGTGCTGCCTCTTGCTTAGCACGTGGTGCTCGAGCTTCTTTGGATTCAACTTTTGCCACAGGCTTTGCCTTCACAAGTCGCCCTGTTGATCCAGCTGGAATATTGAGCATCTCATAGAGGTGTTCTGAGGATGAATACGTCTCTTCAGGTTCGGCCAAACCAAGCTCTAGAACCTGATTGATCATCTTCCAACGTGCAAGTTCATCCCAGTCAACAAATGTCACAGCGATACCGTGAGCACCTGCGCGAGCTGTGCGCCCAATGCGGTGCACATAAGTCTTTTCATCTTCAGGACATTGGTAATTGATCACGTGTGTGATGCCATCGATATCAATACCGCGAGCTGCAACATCAGTTGCAACCAAGACATCTGATTTTCCTGCCTTGAAATCACTCAAAGCTTTTTCGCGTGCACTTTGCCCCAGATCGCCATGAATCGGTGCTGCCTTGAAGCCACGCTCCATCAAATCTTCAGCTGTCTTTTGTGCCGTGCGCTTTGTGCGACAGAAAACCATAGTTGGTCCACGACCATCTGCTTGCAAGATTCGTGCAAGCATTTCAATTTTATCCATTGCATGAGCACGCAAAACATGTTGCTTAATGCGAGTAACAACAGCACCCTCATCTTCACTGTCCTGTGTGCGAATATGAATTGGTTGGTTCATAAAGCGGCGAGCTAGGGCAATGATGTCTCCAGGCATTGTTGCCGAGAACAACATGGTTTGAGCCCGATTTGGTGTGCTGGAAAGTATCTTTTCAACATCTGGCAAGAAGCCAAGATCTAGCATTTCATCTGCTTCATCAAGTACTAAACGAGAAACCTCTTTAAGTTTTAGTTGTCCTTGGCGCGATAAATCGAGAAGTCGTCCTGGTGTGCCCACAACAATTTCTACTCCAGCGTGCAGCGCTTCAATTTGTGGCTCAAAGGCTCGGCCACCATAAACGGCGAGTGTGCGAATTCCACGATTAGATGCAAGTTCTTCAATGTCGCGAGTCACCTGTGTACATAGTTCGCGGGTGGGAACAACGATTAAAACCTGTGGCATTCCTTTGTTGGCAAAATCTGCCCACTCGGGATCGTGAGGAGCAATAACACGTTCAATAACAGGAATACCAAATGCAAGAGTCTTACCTGTACCTGTCTTTGCTTGTCCAATTACATCGCCATCAGCAAGTGCGATTGGCAGAACCATTTCTTGAATGGCAAATGGTGCGATAAAGCCATGGGCGTGAAGTGCTTCAATTGTTTGGCTGCGCAGGGGCAGTTCGGCAAATGTTGGTGACATATAAATTTGTTCCTATCGGGATTAATTGCGCGGGAAACCTGAAATGCCTCGCCACATTAGGTTGTGAACTAGTTCCACAGCCTCTTGTCGACTCAACTTGCTATCTCGTTCGAGCCAGTGACGAGCAGTTACTTGCGCATAACCAATCATTCCAACACCCAAAAGCATTGATGCCTCTTTTGGTAGGCCAGTATCAAGAGCAATCACAGCACTTGCTGCAGCTGCACAGTCATAAGTCATACGGTTAAGACGTTCGCGAACTTGTGGTTCAACGCTCATATCACTTTCAAAAAGCAGGCGAAATGCCTCGCCTTCCTTTTCAATGAACGCAAAATAGGCATCAACAGTTGCATGGACTCGATCTTTGTTAGCTGGAGTCGAAGCAATTGCCTTTTGAATTTCAAATACCAAAGAATCGATGTGCAAATCTAGAACTGCCAGGTATAAATCGAGTTTTGATGGGAAGTGCTGGTACAAAACTGGCTTTGAAACATTTGCACGATCTGCAATTTCATCCATTGCAGCAGAGTGGTAGCCAGCAGCGGTGAATACTTCTAGGGCTGCTGAAAGCAACAATGCTCGGCGCTCATCGCGAGGCAAACGCGCCTTGTTGGTTGTGTCTACGTTACTCATTGGAGTAATCGTACGGCAGAATTACCAATCATGAACCGCCCCTATGAAGGTATTCGCATCCTGCTCGTACATGCACATCCTGATGATGAAACCATCAACAATGGAGCAACCATGGCACTTTATGCCGATCGTGGGGCTCAAGTAACGCTTGTGACCTGCACGCGAGGCGAAGAGGGCGAAGTATTAGTTCCTGGGCTCTCGCATCTAGCTAGTACCGAACAAGATTTGCTGGGATCTCATCGCGAAACAGAACTCGCACTTGCCATGAATGCTCTTGGAGTTTCTGATTATCGATTCCTTGGAGCACCGTCTACAAAGTTTAGAGATAGCGGCATGATGGGTACAGCACCAAATGAACGTCCCGATGTTTTTTGGCAGGCAGATTTAGATACAGCTGCAAAAATTCTTGTTGAAGTTATTGAAGAAGTAAAACCACACATTTTGATTACGTATGATGAATTTGGTGGGTACGGCCACCCCGATCATATACAGGCACATCGAGTTGCAATGCGCGCCTCTGAATTATCAACTTGGCAGATTCAAAAGATTTATTGGAACACAATTCCTAAGTCCGTGATTGCTCAAGGGATGGCGAAGATGAAGGAAATTGGTTCAGATTTCTTTGGTGCTGAAAGTATCGATGATGTTCCATTTGCTAAAGATGATGAGTTTGTAACTACCCTAATTGATGGTTCTGCTTATGTTGATTTGAAGATGGCGGCTATGAAGGCACACGAAACTCAAATCGCGTTGGATGGCCCATTTTTTGCTCTTTCGAATAATCTTGGAATGCAGATTTGGGGAGATGAGTATTACACCTTAGTTAAAGGTACAAAGAGCGCACCCTTTGATTCGGCTGGACGTGAAATAGATCTAACATCAGGTGTCGTTCTGTAATGCGTTATTTACTATCACTTCTTTTGGGATTGGCCCTTGGTGCAAGCTCTGTCTTTATCCATAGCTTTTATCCACCAGTTGGTTTGATTATCTCAATTGTGGCTACCTGCCTTGGTATTTGGGCAGCAGGCCGCTTATGGGGAAAGCGAATCTATAGATTCATTGCAGCAGCAGCATGGGGTTTTGTAATTCTACGTGCAGGATTTCCTGGCGTTAATGAAGAGTATTTGATTCAAGGAAACTCAATCGGAGTTTCCTTGATTAACTTTGGATTCATCGCAGTTGTAATTGCGATCTTGACCCCGCTTTAAGACCAGTTTTGCCCATCGGCAGTATCGTGAATCTGCAATCCAAGATTTTCTAACTGCTCCCGCAAAGCATCACTATCTGCCCAACGTCTTTCGCTGCGGGCCTTTGTGCGCTCGTTAAGAAGTGTTTGCATCTGATCGGTTAGTTCGCGAGTGACCATGGGGCGGTCAAGGTCTAAACCGAGCACCTGATCTGCATACAGGAATAGTTCGCGCTTATTCTCTACATCACTCTTTTCGATTTCTCGTAGGCGAAGAATCACCTTCGGTGTATCCAAGTCATTGTTAAATGCAGATTCGATTTCAGGATCAATAGCAATCGCGAGGGAAGGGCTCCAAGTGGACATTTTATTTCGCCATCGCTTTAAGGTTTCATTGGCGGCAGTTATTGAATTCCATGTCAGATCCATTTGAGATCTATAACGATTTTCAAGGAAACACAGTCGAAGCGCTAATGGATCAATCCCACGCGCGGTGATGTCGCTGACCAAAACAACGTTTTCGCTGCTTTTCGACATCTTTTTGCCCTCAAAAAGCAGGTGTTCACCATGAACCCACACATCAACTGCTTCCTGACCGATAACGGCATTGGATTGTGCACGTTCATTTTCATGATGCGGAAAGCGCAGATCTATTCCACCAACATGCACATCAACGTGTTTATCAAGCATGTCCATGGACATAGCAGAACATTCGATGTGCCAACCGGGGAAGCCTGGACCCCATGGTGAATCCCAAATCATTTCAGTGCGTTCGCCAGCTGTTTTCCATAATGCCCAGTCTGCGTGAAATCTCTTTGCTCCATCATTATGATTTTCAAATTTGTGGCCAGGTATCAGTGATTCAAGTTTGTTGCCGCTAATCGAGCCGTAACTGGCAAACTTTTGAGCATCAAAGTAAACGGTTTTATCACCACCTATGTAGGCAAACTCTTTTTCGACTAGTTCGGCAATCATTGATTGCATTAGTTCAATACTTTCGCTGGCACGTGGATATGCATGTGCCTTGCGAATGTTTAATTGTGCTAAATCGTTATGAAACTTTTCTTCGTACTTTCGTGCAACTTCAAGAGGACTTTTTTTCTCAATTGTGGCTTGAGCCAAAATCTTGTCATCTCCAGTGAAATCTTCAGACATATGTCCGACATCAGTAATATTTTGAACTAGTTTTGTTTTCACTCCACCTAATTCGGCAACACGTGAAATCAAGTCTGCCAACATAAAGGTTCGAAGATTGCCAACATGTGCATCTCGATAAACGGTTGGGCCACAGCAATACATGGTTAACAAGCCATCAGTTGCCGTAACCTCTTGCAATTGACGTGATTTAGTGTCATACAACTTCATGTGCGCTCAATTACTTCGCGCCACACAAATATTTGATCATGTGCGAATTCGATGAGATTATCGTGTCGATTTCTTAGCGTGAAGGGGCTCTCGAGATGGCCAAGAATGTCTCGAAATCCACCTTCTGGATCGTGCAGCCGAATACTGACCCTTTTGCCGATAAGTGAGGCAAAGGTGGCTTCTAGCTCGGTTGGCATAGCAGAACGATAAACCGAGTCGGCAAATATCGCGCATCAGCCACTGTAGGAGTTAGAATTCCCCGGTAACCAACTCGCTAGATTTTTTGGAGGCTGCTCGTGACATATGTGATCGCCGAACCGTGCATCGATGTAAAAGATAAATCCTGCATCGAAGAATGCCCTGTGGATTGCATTTATGAAGGCGGACGCATGCTTTATATCCAGCCTGACGAGTGCGTTGACTGTGGTGCTTGTGAGCCAGTGTGTCCAGTTGAAGCCATCTATTACGAAGATGATGTCCCAGGACAGTGGAAAGATTTCAGCAAGGCCAATACAGAGTTCTTTATTGAAATTGGTTCACCAGGTGGTGCCAGCAAGGTCGGCCCAACAGGCACAGATCATCCTTCAGTAATCGCGCTTCCACCAAAGAGCGAGTAAACATTGCGCGGCCAGCTCCCAGATTTTCCCTGGGATGCACTCGCACCTTACGGAGATACAGCTAGGTCACACCCGCAAGGAATTATTGATCTTTCACAAGGCACCCCGGTTGATCCGACTCCGGAGTTTATTCAGCAGGTATTTCGCGATGCATCAAACTCACCAAGTTACCCAGTAACAGCTGGAACGCCAGAGTTGCGATCAGCAATTAAGAAGTGGGCAGTAGAGCGTTTAGGTGCAACCGGAGATTTTGATGTTCTGCCAGTAATTGGATCCAAAGAATTGGTGGCATGGCTTCCAACAATTTTAGAATCAAAAAAAGTATTAATCCCTGAAATTGCTTATCCGACTTATCACGTTGGAGCAGTGTTGGCAGGTGCCGAATCAATTCCGGTTGAAATCGATGCAAAGAGTTGGCCCAGAGCTGATTTAGCGTGGTTGAACTCTCCATCGAATCCGACTGGGCGAGTGCATAGTGATGCTGAAATCAAAGCTTGTATTGATTGGTCCCGCACAAACAATTCTGTGTTGGTTTCTGATGAGTGTTACTTGGAGTTTGCTCAATCAGCCCAACCTGTTTCTGTTCTCTCACATACCGGGGGAGACAACACAAATATTCTGGCAGTTCACTCTCTTTCAAAGCGCTCATCAATGGCTGGTTATCGAGCAGCATTCATGATCGGTGACTCAGAGTTGATCGCAAGGATTCGCGAGATTAGAAAACATGGCGGAATGATGGTGCCGCTACCTGTGCAAAAAGCGATGACAGTTGCACTAACTGATGACAAACATGTTGCCGAGCAACGTGCCCGCTATAACGCTCGCAAAGATGCATTGCGTCCCGCCCTAGAGGCTGCCGGATTTACAATCGAGTTTAGTAATGCAGGTTTATATCTCTGGTGCACTCGCAATGAAGATGCTTGGGAAAGCGTTTCCTGGCTGGCTCAACGTGGAATCTTGGCAACACCAGGTTCCTTCTATGGCAGCCACGGTGCCCGTCATATACGAATTGCAATGACAGCTACAGATGCTCAAATTGCTGATGCTGTTCAACGTATTAAGGCTTAATTCATGGCTGTTGCGATTTTATTAGTTGGCGGTTTTGGTACGCGTTTGATGCCGCTAACAAAAAATACTCCAAAACCAATGCTTACCGTGGCAGGTGTGCCAGTAACAGAGCATCAACTTGCCATGGCAAAAGCGGCGGGTATCACTGAAATTGTTCTGGCGACCTCTTACCTTTCAGAGGTATTCATTCCTTACTTTGGCGATGGATCTAAGTGGGGCATGAAAATCAAGTATGCAGTTGAAAAAGAACCACTTGGAACCGGTGGGGCTATTCGAAATGCAGCCAAACTGCTTGATACCAATGAATCAATTGTCATCTTAAATGGTGATGTTCTCAGTTCACATGATTTGTCAGAGCAGATTCGCCAACATGAAGCACATGATGCTGATGTGACTTTGCATTTAACGCAAGTAGATGATGCCCGAGCATTTGGCTGCGTTCCCACAGATAGCGACGGTCGGGTCACCGCATTTTTGGAAAAGATGGAAAACCCAGTAAGTAATCAAATCAATGCTGGTTGCTATGTGTTTAATCCTCGAGTTGTTTCAACAATCCCACTAGACACCGTGGTTTCAGTTGAACGTGAAACATTTCCACAGTTAGTTGCAAATGGAGCTAAAGTTTTTGGATATCTAGAAAATGCTTATTGGCTAGATATCGGCACCCCGCGTGCTTTATTGAAGGCTTCTATCGATATTGTTAAACGCAGCGGTGATTTCTTAGCGATGCCTGGTTCGGTAATTGATCCCACCGCTGTGATCACTGGGGGCAGCTGCATTGGTCCGAACTCCTCAATTGGGGCAGGGGTGCATATTGATGGTTCCATTGTTGAAGCCGGCTCGGTCATCGGCCCGAATGCAACAATTTCTGATTCATTTGTGGCAGCCGGCGCAAAAGTCGAAAATAATGTGAAAATAACCTCATCTTTTGTGACAAATAGCGAAATTCTTTCTATTCCCTAGAAATTGAGCGTAAATGTTCACCTAGAGGAGCAACTCTGGGCTTGACATGGGGGAGTTACAAGCGTGTAATTCACTCTTAAGCACGTCTTTTCCAAGAGGGATGAGACAACGAAAGCTAATGGAGCATCGACGTTATGCCGATTCAACCCGCAGCCCAAAACTCCCCAATCCCCACATCAGGACCAACAATCACACTCGCATCAGGTGAGAACATGGAACTCTCTTGGCAGGAGCGCGCACTATGCGCTCAGACTGATCCAGAGGCGTTCTTCCCAGAAAAAGGCGGTTCTACTCGCGAAGCAAAGCGCGTATGCCTTTCTTGCGATGTTCGCGCAGAATGTTTGGAATACGCACTTGCACACGATGAACGCTTTGGTATTTGGGGCGGATTATCAGAGCGCGAACGCCGTCGCTTAAAGCGTCGCACTGCTTAAGGTTCTTGCATCTCTAAGGAGATAGCGAGATGTTCTTATGGCTTCCCTAGCCGATGTAGATAAGCATCGCGTAACTGCTGTTCTTGTTTCCCACAATGGAGCACTGTGGTTACCCGAGGTTGTTGCAGCGCTGACTTCTCAAACCAGACCAATCGATTTAATAACAGCGGTTGATACTGGATCAGAAGATGCATCTACAAAACTACTGAAATCTGCACGAATCCCATTTTTTTCTGCCGACCGTGAAACAGGTTTTGGACATGCTGTTTCGTTGGCCGTTGATAAATTACCAAAAGCAATTGAGCACGAATGGATTTGGCTGATCCATGATGATTGCGCACCTGCACCAACAGCGCTCGCAGAGTTGTTGAAAGCAGTTGATGATCGCCCACAAGTTGTAATGGTTGGTCCGAAATTACTTGGTTGGCATGATCGAACACATTTATTAGAAGCTGGCATCAGTATTGCGGGCAATGGTGCCAGATGGACTGGACTTGAACCATTGGAGTATGACCAAGGGCAACATGATGGAATCCATGATGTGCTTTCTGTTAGCACAGCAGGGGCGCTAATTCGCCGTGACGTATTTGAAGAACTTGGCGGACTCGACCATAACCTCGCACTGTTTAGGGATGATGTTGATTTTGGGTGGCGTGCTCGCACAGCAGGACACTCGGTAATCGCTGCCACTAGTGCTGTGGCATTTCACGCACAAGCTGCTGCATCAGAGCGCAGAAGGATTGATGTTGAAGGCGCTCTCTTGCATCGCCCCCTACTTTTAGATCGACGAAATGCTGCATATGTTTTACTTGCAAACTCTTCATGGTGGATGATTCCGTGGATTGCACTTCAACTATTTGGTTCTGCAATTGCCCGAGCACTTGGATACCTGTTGGCAAAATTGCCAGGTTATGCCTCTGATGAAATCCTAGCTTTCACTACATTGATTCTTCGCCCAGGAAAGATTCTTGAAGCTCGTAAGGTGCGCAAGAAACAAAGATTTGTTTCGGCGCGAGTAGTTGCGACATACATACCACCCCGTTGGTCACAGCTTCGCTTAGGGACAGAGCGACTATTTGAACTTGTTCGCGCCAAGATATTTCCAGATCATAATACTGCGTCTGTCTCAATCCTTGATGCTGTCGAAGATGAGGATCTATTAACGCCAGTCAATACAAATAACTGGTTGTCTATCTTTAAACGACCGGAAGTAATCGGATTCTTAGCAATCGGAGTTATTTCACTTATTAACTCTAGAAATCGTTTAGGTGCAATTGTTGGCGGCGCACTTCCAATCTCACCATCTGGTGCAACAGACCTATGGAGAACATATTTTGAGTCCTGGCATCAAGTGGGCATGGGATCTTCACTTGCAACTCCACCCTGGGTAGCTGTTACAGCAATTGCCTCACTTGCTGTGCTGGGAAAAGTTCAATTTTTGATCACAACATTCTTTTTAGTGGCACCCATATTGATTATGTGGACAGCTTTTATCATGCTCAAGAGGTTAACCAGTAACAACTGGATTTCAATCCCAGCAGCTTTTCTATATGCAATTTCTCCTGTAACTATTGCAGCTACTAGTTCAGGCCACATTGGCACATTGATCTTGCTTATTTTTGTCCCACTTGTTGCAATTACCCTTCACGACTGGTGGGCTATCGAAAAATATAGCTGGCGCAAGATTTTTGCTGTTTCACTTCTATTCTCATTGCTGTATTCATTTACCTTAATGAGCTTTGTGATTGCTTTATTGGCGTCGGTGGTAATTTCAATTGCTAACTACAAAGAGTTCCTATCCACTCAAGATCAGAATGTGTGGAAAGATCGTTTAATAAAGAGATCAGCCCTTGTGTTTGTACCGTTCCTAGTTAACGCACCATATTCCTTAGAAGCGATCGTTAATCCCAGCAGATTTTTAACAGAACCAGGGTTAGGTATTCCTGGTGGAGGAGCACTTGCTGTTCTGACTGGAAACCCAGGTGGCCTCGGTTCAGTGCCAATGTGGTTGGTCAGTCCGATCATCTTGGTACTTGTAATTTCTTTATTCTCTTCAACACATGCACGAGGCATCGCGGAGTACGGAATTGGTGCAATGTCTTTGGCTGTCCTTGTGGGATCACTGTCGATTTCTACTCGCGGAAACGAAGGTGCTGCAAAGGTTTGGGCAGGCCCCGTTCTATCTATAGTCACCGTGGCTGCAGTAGCGGCAGGAGTAGTTCTATTAGATAGCTTGCGCCAAACTCTAATTTTAAGTCATGTTCACTATCGACACTATTTGTCAGCTGCTTTGCTTTTTATAACAGCCACTTATGGTGCATTGAGTATTGGATACTCCGTATCAACAGGTGCAGACTCTCCAGTACTTGCAAATCGTCCAACTGTAATGCCTGCATTCTTGAGCGTTGAAACCGATACCAAGATTTTAGTTTTGCGTGAAGTGGGAACTCAGGATGATAAGAAAATTCAGTATTACATTTCTAGAGGGCGAGACATTTCATTAGGTGAACCTGATGTCGCACCACAACAAAATGCCAATATCGCTATAGCGGCACGTTCTCTGGTTGATGGGACGGGTATTTCTAGTAGTAAAACATTGGCTGATTACGGGATTAAGTACGTTTATGTGAAGAACCCCTTTAAAAAGGAGATCATCAGATCAATTGATGGACTTGGTGGATTTACCCGAACTTCTGCAACATCACTTGGTGTTGTCTGGAAAGTAAGTCAGACAACTGGTCGACTGTTATTTGTTTCCGAAAGTGGAGACCGATCGGTTCTTGAAGCTGGAGAATTTGGTGCCCGTACATTTGTGCCGGGACCAGGAACCTTGATCCTCACAGAAACCGCCAATAGATCGTGGCAAGTACTCCAAAATGGTTACCGCTTAGATCGCACGAATAATGAACTTGGGTTACCTACCTTCAAGGTTACTGAATCTGGCGAAATTTCTTTGCTCCATGACGGAACAGTTCGTCGTGGCTGGTTATCGCTGCAATTCATTTTCTTAGTGGTGGTGCTTGTAATGGCACTTCCTGCTGGTCGCCGAAAGAGTGAAATCTCCGAAGAGGAGTTAGCATGAAATTTGGTAGAGCACTTGGATTCTTAGCTGCGCTAGTAAGCGCGCTGTGTATTGGAGGCTTGCTTTCTGTTGCGGTAACCACAAAGAGTTATTCGGAAAGTTACCCAGCTGTTGTATGTCCGCCAACTTTGGCAGGACTTAATTCACAAATTTCACTGTCTTCGAAAAAGACTCCTTTTCAGCGACTTCAGAACCGCACTACAAAAACTGAGCCAGTGAAGGTTTTGCGTTTACCTGTAAATAAAGATTCCTTGTTGTTTAATACCGAAGGTGTCACTCCTGTTGTTTGGCAAAGCAAGTCATCAAGTTGGGCTGGTGGTGCATTGTGCACGGGTCCTGCAACTTCTCAGTGGTTTGTTGGTGGCACAGCGGACATCACTACTCGAGGTCGTTTGATCATTGTTAATAGTGGGCTTAGCGATGCAATCGTTGATGTTCAAAGTTTTACTGAAAATGGAAAACAACCAGTTCGGACGATCACTGTTGTGTCAAAAAACTACCTGGTAATTCCAACAGATTCCCTTGCCCCGGGTGATAAGTATTTGACAGTCCATGTTGCACCGCGTTCGGGTCGAATCAATGCCTTTATGGTTGATGAGCAAGGCGCAGGATTGAAGTCACTTGGTGGGGATCTTGTTAACTCTGCACCAAATGCCAGCAAGTCAGTAATGATTCCTGCCATTCCAAATCAAATCAAAGACAATTCATCCTCACCTCACACTTTAAGAGTTTTAACTCCGGGTGAGGTGGATGCAAGCGTCACTGTAGAAGTTTTGTCATCAGATGGTGTTTTTGTTCCTGTTGGTTTGACTTCACGCTCTGTCAGTGCAGGAATTGTCACCGAGTTCCAGTTCACCCCGAAGATCACTTCGACTGTTTTAGCTGTTCGAGTCACATCAACCGAGCCAGTGGTAGCGGCAATTAAATCCACGGTAACGGTATCTGGAAAAAAAGATTTTGTATGGAGCACATCTGCCCCTGAACTTGTCCCTCTGACAATTGCGATATCAGGATTAACCCCGCTTGTTTCATTTGTAGGGGAGCGCATCAATGTTTCGCTAGATGTCACATTGACTAATGGAAAAGTCATAAGAAAAACCATCAAGGGCACGGACATCGAAACCTGGCGTGCACCAGATGCAGCTCGTTCATTTACTGTTACAAAGGTTGGTCCTGACACCTTTGCAGGCGCACTTGTCTCATCGGTTAATGGATACGGATACTTTCCAATCGCCCCCGGAAGCCTTTTAACAAAGATTGAATTACCGAATTCAAATATTCGGGTCCTAAATCCCTAACAATCCCAAGATTTACACCCCTTTCCCACTAATGTTGCACACATGAGAACAGTTGGTGGGCGTGGATGTTCACGCGCGGGTTGCAGATCGCAGGCAACAATGACACTGACCTATGTGTATTCCGAATCAACTGCCGTTGTTGGACCCCTTGCAACATTTTCTGAACCGCATGCATACGATCTGTGCGCTGTTCATGGTGCACGTTTGAAGGTTCCTCACGGGTGGAATGTCATCAAGCAAGAACTTGATGGACAAACACAAGGACCAACTGATGATGATTTGATGGCAATCGCAGATGCTGTTCGTGAAGTGGCTTCAAAAGAGATTCCAGAAGAGACACCGGTTGACAGTTCATCTGCGCAACAACAAATTGGTCGTCGCGGACATTTACGCGCTGTTCCTTCTTAGGAAAATCAGTGGACGAGTTTGCGCACATATTTAAGGCTTACGATATTCGTGGCCTTGTCGATGTTGAAATAGATGTTGATTTTGCATTTGCAACAGGTGTTGCTTTTGCGCGATTTCTGCAGATAGAAAGAGAACCCGGAACGATTGTTATCGGGGAAGATATGCGTCCGTCTTCACCATTGTTAGCTGAGGCATTTTCTGCAGGTGCAACATCTTTAGGAATGGATGTTATTCGTATTGGGTTAGCTTCAACCGACATGCTGTATTTCGCATCTGGAAAGTTGGGATTGCCTGGTGCCATGTTTACAGCCAGCCATAATCCTGCTGAATACAACGGAATCAAACTCTGCCTGAGTGATGCGCGACCAATTGGCAAGGAATCTGGCCTAGTAACGATTGAGAAATTTGTGCGTGAGGGATCCCCGTTAGCACTTGGTGGTGCTGGTGTTGAAAAGCATCGTGACATGCTTGAAGAGTATGTAGATCACCTATTGACACTTGTGGATGTGAAAAACATACGCCCCCTCAAAATTATTGTTGATGCTGGTAACGGTATGGCTGGCCATACCGCCCCAGCAATCTTTGCTCGACTAAATTGTGAAGTAATTCCAATGTACTTTGAACTCGATGGAACATTTCCAAACCATGAAGCCAACCCTTTAGATGAGTCAACATTGACTGATCTCAAGCAGGCAATAAAAGATCAGAAAGCAGACCTTGGCTTGGCATTTGATGGAGATGCTGATCGTTGCTTCTTGGTTGATGAGCGAGGGGTTGCCGTTAATCCTTCAGCGCTCACCTCATTAATTGCCCACCGTGAATTGATAAAGCGCCCAGGATCCTCAATCATCTATAACTTGATTTCTTCCCGCGCTGTTCAAGAAGTTATTGATGAGAATGGCGGCGTTGGATTACGAAGTCGGGTTGGCCATTCATACATCAAGAAAATGATGTCTGAAAGTGGAGCAATCTTTGGCGGCGAACACTCAGGACATTTCTACTTTAAAGAGTTTTGGAGAGCAGATTCTGGAGCTCTTGCTGCCTTGCATGCAATCGCGGCATTAGGTGAATCCAACACAACCATGTCAGCTTTGCTTGCGCCATACAACCGATATGTCATAAGTGGTGAGATAAATTCAAAGGTTGCAGATACTAAATCGGCAACTGACCTCGTTGAAAAAACTTATTCATCTGGCCAGGTCACCATTGATCACCTAGATGGACTAACCGTTAATGGGGATACTTGGTGGTTTAACCTTCGGCCATCAAACACAGAGCCTTTACTTCGACTCAATGTTGAGGCTTCAACTCAGGCTCAAATGGAGACCGTGCGTGATGCGGTTCTCTCACTTATTCGCAGATAACTCCCGTTTTCCATTAGAGAGTTTAAGCGTGTGGCGGTAATCTTTACCCATAGTCGCCTAGCACTGTAGAGCCCTACGCCTTAGGTACCCAAACAATTCTTTGAATACCACTTAAGGAGAAATACGTGAACGTTCCAGTAACAGCAACTCTTCCAGCACATGACATTGCAGATGCTTCACTTGCTGCAGAAGGTCGAAAGAAAATTGAATGGGCAGAGCGCAACATGCCTGTCCTAGCGCAGATTCGTGAGCGCTTCGAAAAGTCACAACCATTTGCAGGTGTGCGTATTTCCGCATGCATGCACGTCACAACCGAGACAGCTAACTTGATGCGCGTGCTAAAGGCTGGCGGAGCAGAGATCGCGCTTTGCGCATCAAACCCACTGTCAACTCAGGATGACACAGCAGCTGCACTAGTACACGAGTATGGAATTTCAGTATTTGCTCGTAACGCAGTTGACCGTGATGGTTACTACAAGCACATTAACGCAGCACTTGATATCGCACCTCACCAAGTATTTGATGATGGTTGCGACCTTGTGAACACACTTCACACAACACGTAAAGAACTAATTCCAGGTATCACTGGTGGTTGCGAAGAGACAACAACCGGCGTAATCCGTCTTAACCAAATGGCAAAAGATGGAGCCCTTCAGTTCCCAATGATCGCAGTCAATGACACTGACACCAAGCACATGTTTGATAACCGTTACGGAACAGGTCAATCAACTCTTGATGCTGTATTCCGCGCAACTAACTTCTTGCTTGCAGGTCGCGTCGTAGTTGTAGCTGGTTTTGGATATTGCGGGAAGGGTGTTGCAGAACGCGCAAAGGGTATGGGCGCTGATGTAATTGTTACTGAAATTGATCCAACAAAGGCACTAGATGCAATGATGCAAGGCTTCCGCGTTATGCCGATGCTAGATGCAGCAAAGCTTGGTGACGTGTTTATCACTGTTACAGGTAACCGCGATGTATTGCGCGATGAGCACTTTGCAGTGATGAAGGATGGCGCAATCTTGGCCAACTCAGGACACTTCGATATCGAAATCGATGTTGCATGGCTAGAGCAGAATTCGAAGAAGAAGAATGCAAAGATGCGCCACCAGACTGATGAATATGTATTGGCAGATGGACGTCGCCTGCTTCTACTCGCAGAAGGTCGCCTTGTTAACCTAGGCGCAGCAGAAGGTCACCCAGCATCAGTTATGGACATGTCATTCTCTGATCAGGCGCTAACAGCTGAATACCTTGTTAAGGAAGCAAAGAACTTAAAGCCTGGTGTTCACGAAGTTCCTACATACATTGATAAGGAAGTTGCTGCACTTAAGTTAATCAGCATGGGCGGTCGCATTGACGTTCTAACTCCTGCACAAGATATGTACCTGAACTCTTGGGAGCACGGTAGCTAATGACTTTAGTCATGGTCGTCGATGACGACCAGGATCTTGCGGAGATGCTCGGCATCGTTTTAACAGGTGCCGGCATCGACGTGGATCTAGTAAGTCGTGGCGATGAGGTCATGGATGTTTTTCGTAACAACCCACCAGATTTAGTTCTGTTGGATGTTATGTTGCCGGGCCTTGATGGAATCGAAGTGTGCAAGTTAATTCGTGCAGAATCTATGGTTCCAATCGTCATGCTTTCGGCTAAAGGTGACACACAAGATGTTGTTAAAGGCTTAGAAGCTGGCGCAGATGATTACATGGTTAAGCCATTTCGCCACCCATCTGAGTTAATCGCACGAATTAAAACTCGATTGCGTCGTACAAATGCAGACGTGCTTGGCCTACTAACAATTGGTGATCTAGCAATTGATGTTCAAGCACACCAGGTTTTACGTGGTGGCAAGCAGATTGCATTAACTCGTCTTGAATTTGATTTATTGGTTGCATTAGCAAAAGAGCCAGGGCGTGTGTTTACGCGTGATGCATTGCTCAGTGAGGTGTGGGGTTATCGCCATTCCACAGATACGCGCTTAGTAAATGTTCACGTTCAACGTTTACGTTCCAAGATTGAACACGATGCCGAACACCCTGAAATCGTCATCACAATTCGCGGTGTTGGCTACAAAGCAGGAGTCATGGGCGGTTCCTAACCATGAACCGTTTTTTCTGGAAAGTACGTAACTCCCTTGCATTCAAGGTAATTATTTCAACTGTAATCCTCTCACTCGGTGTTGTCTGGATTACTGGCTCAGCTCTTAATTCACGTCTTTCAACCGGAATTAGAGAAGTGAATCTGAACTCTGCAATAGTCGAGGCACGATCAACGATCTTTACCGCTGATTACCGCTTCTTGCTTGCTCAAGGGGAAAAGGATTCAGTCGTTCAAAAAGTTGTTGATGATGTTATTAGTTCTGCAACAACTATTACCTCAAATGAAAACACGCGTGAAGTAGTATTTGCTCGTAGCCCGGGTAACACAAGAGCAATAAATTATGAGATTGCCTCTAATCTGCTAGATCCAGCAACAATTCCAAAATCTCTAAGTGACCGAGTCCGTAAATCTAGTGACATCACTTGGCAGTACGTCACTATGCGATATTTGCAGGGTACAACTGCGCCGGGATTAGCCATTGGTCAAAAGGTGCAGATTCCAAATGCGGGTCAATATGAGATGTATATTGTTTTTTCACTTGCAAACGAAGAAAAAACACTGAGCTTGATTAACACGTACTTGTTCATCGCGGGACTCATCTTAATTATTTTGATTACATTGATCACATGGCTTGTAGTCAGACAGGTAATTAAACCTGTGCGCGAAGCAGCTCGAATTGCAACTGAGTTTACTTCGGGAGATTTTAGGCAGCGAATGAAGGTGTATTCGCAGGATGAAATTTCCACCCTTGGCCACGCCTTTAATGAGATGGCAGAATCACTTGAGCAACAAATTGCCAGATTAGAGAACTTATCTCGCGTGCAACAGCGCTTTGTGTCCGATGTTTCTCATGAATTGCGCACACCACTTACAACCCTGCGTATGGCATCAGAGGTCATTGCAGCATCCAGGGATGATTTTGACCCAACAGTTGCACGCAGCACCGAGTTATTAGTTGCACAATTAGATCGTTTCGAACGACTACTTGAAGATTTGCTTGAAGTCTCACGTTTTGATGCTGAAGTTGCTATTCTTGAAGCGGTGGATTTCGACATTGTTGAGCTAGTTAATCGTTGCGCAGACGACCTGGCACTTGTTGCGAAAGAGCGAAAGACAGAGATATACGTTAAGTCTGCAGAGCCAGTGATCATGATTAAGGCTGATATTCGCCGCGTAGAGCGCATTTTGCGCAATCTTTTAGCCAATGCGATCGATCACTCAGAAGAAGTGCAAATTGATGTGCAGATAAAGGCAAGTGAGCGCGATGTAGCCATTGGTGTTCGAGATTATGGAATTGGTCTTGATGAAAACTCATTGACGAGAGTTTTTGATCGTTTTTGGCGCGCAGATCCTTCACGCGCACGAACACGTGGTGGCACAGGGTTAGGCCTTTCTATCGCCCTGGAGGATGCACGACTACACAACGGTGAGCTTGAAGCGTGGGGACGCCCTGGGCGAGGTGCTCACTTTGTAGTTACTTTGCCTCGAAAAACTTGGGAGTCAATTGATCAACGCCTAATTTCACTACAACCAGAGGACTACACAGCTTAATTTCCACATGACTTCCCTAATCGTTAAAAGGCGAGGTTTTAGTGGGCACTATGGGCTGATGCGCATTCTCTCTGAACTCTCACAGTTGGTATTTCCAACCAGGTGTTATGGATGTAACGCATTGGGCGTGAGCATCTGTACAACATGTCGACGCGAATGGATCCCGCACTATTACAAGACCAACTTGAACGCACTTAGTGTTCACTCAGCCTTGATATACACACCAACAGCATCCAAGATTGTTCTTGCCGCAAAGGAAAATGGCTTGCAAGGCGCAGATAATTTACTGATGTCAGCCATTGTTCACGTTTTAGATAAGGCTCGCCTGGATAAAGGATTTTTTACTTTAGTTCCAGTTCCTTCCAGTAACCAAGCCCAACGTGGTCGTGGTCGTAGTTTTATTGTTGATTTAACTAAGACAATTTCTAAACAGACTGGTATCGCAGTAAATGATTGCCTTCAGGTATCTCGTCGAGTTTCTGATCAAAGCGGACTGACACGACTACAGCGAATAGCTAATATGCAGGGAGCCTTTTCTCTAAAACCAGGTTCTATTCTTCGTGGTGATGCAATTGTGATTGATGATGTGGTTACAACGGGTGCGACCCTGCAAGAGGCGGTCAGGGCCCTGAATTCGCAGGGTTTTCATGCCTTCGGCTCAGTTTGTGCGGTTACCGCCTGTGTTGCTCAACCTCTACGATAAGGGGGTGAAAAGGCGCCCTTGGGGAGCCGCGATGAGAGGTAAGAATTAATGCCAGCATTTATAGACAAGATTTTGCGTGCAGGCGAAGGACGCATCCTTCGTGATCTGACCAAGGTCGTTGCCTTAGTTAATGCTCAAGAAGCTCGCTTTGTTGCGATGTCTGATTCTGATCTCCGCAGCCAAACAGGAATTTTCCAAGAACGTTACGCAAAAGGTGAATCACTCGATGATTTACTGCCTGAGGCATTTGCAGTTGTTCGTGAAGCAGCCAAGCGCACACTCGGCCAGCGTCACTATGACGTTCAAATAATGGGTGGAGCAGCACTTCACAAGGGCAACATTGCAGAAATGCGTACTGGTGAAGGTAAAACTTTGGTTTCAACTCTGCCTTCATACCTGAACGCTCTTGCTGGACGTGGCGTGCACGTTGTAACCACAAATGATTATTTAGCAGAGCGCGATAGCGAGTGGATGGGTCGTGTTCACCGTTTTCTTGGTTTAAAGGTCGATGTAATTCTTGCAAACATGACCCCAGCAGAGCGTCGTCAGGCATACCTTGCCGACATCACATACGGAACAAACAATGAATTTGGATTTGATTACCTTCGCGACAATATGGCGTGGTCACTTGAAGAGTGTGTGCAGCGTGAACACTTCTTTGCAGTAGTCGATGAAGTTGACTCAATTTTGATTGATGAGGCACGAACACCTCTGATTATTAGCGGACCTGCTGACAAAGCAACTAAGTGGTACGTGGAGTTTGCAAATCTTGTGAATAAATTGCAGCGCGATGTTCACTACGAAGTAGATGAAAAGAAAAAGACTTGTGGAATTATTGAAGAAGGCGTAACAAAAGTTGAAGAAATGCTGCAAATTGGCAATCTTTACGAATCAGCAAATACTCCGATGATCGGCTACCTAAACAACGCTATTCGCGCTAAAGAGCTGTTTAAGCGCGATAAAGATTACGTTGTAATGAATGGCGAACTATTAATTGTCGATGAGCATACTGGCCGCATGTTGGCTGGTCGCCGCTACAGCGAAGGTCTACATCAGGCACTTGAAGCTAAAGAACGCATTGAAATAAAGGATGAAAACCAGACTCTTGCAACAATTACATTACAGAACTACTTCCGTTTGTATTCAAAGATTTCAGGTATGACAGGTACTGCGTCAACCGAGGCATCTGAATTCCATCAGATTTACAAACTCGGTGTAGTTCCAATTCCTACTAACCGCGAAATGCAGCGTATTGATTCTCCTGACTTGGTATACAAAACAGAGGTCGGAAAGTTTGCTGCAGTAACTGCAGATATCGTTGAACGCCATCGCAAGGGTCAGCCAGTTTTGGTTGGTACCGTCAGCGTTGAAAAATCTGAAGAGCTTTCAGCGTTCTTGCGTAAATCTGGTGTTCCTCACGAAGTTCTTAATGCTAAGCACCACGAGCGCGAAGCAGCGATCATCGCACGTGCTGGTGTGAAAGGCGCAGTAACAGTTGCTACCAACATGGCTGGACGTGGTACTGACATCATGCTTGGTGGTAACCCTGAGTTCATGGCGGACTTTGAATTACAACGTCGTGGAATTTCTCCAGTAGATAATGCTGAAGAGTATGAAAAAGAATGGCCAGCAGAAATTGCACGTCAGAAGGCGGCAGTTGAAAAGGGTCATGAAGAGGTGATTGCACTTGGTGGTTTGTATGTTCTAGGAACAGAGCGCCACGAATCTCGCCGTATTGATAACCAGTTACGTGGTCGTTCAGGTCGCCAAGGTGATCCAGGTGAATCTCGTTTCTATCTCTCACTTCAAGATGATTTGATGCGTCGCTTTAATTCAGGAATGGTTGAGCGATTCTTAACCGCAGCAGGCCTTCCTGAGGATGCGCCTATCGAGTCAAAGATGGTTTCAAACGCTATTCGTTCTGCACAAACACAGGTTGAAGCTCAAAACTTTGAGATGCGTAAGAATGTCTTGAAGTATGACGATGTTATGAACCGCCAGCGCACCGTTGTTTACGGAGAGCGCCGCATGGTTCTAGAAGGTGCCGACATTAAGGATCAGGTTGCGGGATTTGTTTCCGATACCTTGACTGCGTATGTGCAGGCAGCAACTGCCAATGGATATGCAGAAGATTGGGATCTAGAAACTCTCTTCACGGCGCTTAAAACTATTTACCCAATCTCATTTACGATCGATGAATTGGTTACCGAAGTGGGATCTCTTGCAGGGCTAGATGCAGATTATTTGGCAGCTCGTGTTGTTGACGATTGCAAGACTGCCTATGCAAAGCGTGAAGAGGCACTTGGCGAAGAAGTTATGCGCGAACTCGAGCGCAAGGTATTGCTATCTGTTCTAGATCGTAAGTGGCGCGAGCACCTATACGAGATGGATTATCTACAAGAAGGTATCGGGCTTCGTGCAATGGCACAGCGTGATCCACTTGTTGAGTATCAAAAAGAGGGCTTTGATTTGTTTGCTGCGATGATGGATGCAATCAAAGAAGAGATTGCTGGATTCTTGTTTAACATCGAAGTCACAGTTGAAAGCTCAAGTAATCAGGTAGTTGCGCCAGGACTTGAGGCAAAGCAGCTTCCTGCCGCTGGCTTGCAGTACACAGCAGCAGATGAGTCTGGTGTGCGCACGACTGGTGATGTTTCTAGAAACGCTCAATGCCCATGTGGTTCAGGTAAGAAGTACAAGCGTTGTCATGGTGGAGCTGCTTAACTTAAATCAAAGTTAAAGCAGTACACAGCCAACGTCCATCTAGTCCTTCGAACCTGATTGCAACAACGCGCAATCTATCCCCGTAACGAACTGTCACCGTTGACTCGCTGATGCCATCTAGCGGTTCAGTAACTTTAATCTTTCTTATTCTCCCTACAAGTTTTTGTTGTCCTGCTTTGCGCTGCAAATCAGCAAAGATAAGGTGATGGCACATTGCCTGGACTTGTGAGGCAGATCGGCGTCCAGCCCAAATTTCAACAACATTGTGAATGAAATGAAGTGTTAAGCCACTAATTTCTGGCAGCTCCGTAGCTGATGTTGGTTTTGGTGCAAAATCTGCGTCGTACTCCTCGCCAAATGTTGAAGGAGTTAAGTAAAGGCGAGGCTTTTGTTCAGGGAGTACGGGGGTTTCAGGTCGAAACATTTCAAGTACTAGATGTTGCCAATCTTCATCTGGATCACTTGAGATTGGCGCTAAATCAATTGTTGAGAATGATGGTTGCTGGCTGTATTCGAGTTCTGTTGTCATGGACTGACAATTGCTGTGTACTCGTGCACATACCTCAGACTTAAGAGTGGATCGCTCTAGTACTTAAGTACCACTGTGGATAGAGAGTAGGAAGATGTCTCGCATACGGTTTGGGTACTCCTATGACTCTACAAAAGAAAACACGCTCAACACGGCTCCCATTGGCAGTGACCCTAATTGTTGTCGCATTTGTTTCAGCTTTTCTGATTGCAACTTTTTCCAATAAGGGAGCTGATTATTGGGTGATTAGTGTTCCGATTTCGCCAGGTCATCAGATCTCAGCATCTGATGTTTCTATCGCGCATTTGAATTTAGATGCAAGTGCGCAGTTTTATTTGAGCGTTGAAGTTGAACCGATTGGAATGGTTGCAACACGAATCATGCATCCAGGTGAAATTATTGGAAGTGATGATCTAACCTCTGCCATCGATGCGATGTCGACCAGTGCGGTGCCACTTAGCGTTCGCTCCGTTGATGTGGCAACTGGTTTAAGTATTGGGGAAGGTGTTGATATCTATTGGGTTTTTGATGCTCAAAACGGTGATGAGGTCATGGATCCAGTACTAATTCTTGGGGGAGTGACTCTGCTCAGCTATGACGATGGAGGCAAGAATTTTGGAAGTGATGTCGGATTATCTGTTGCCGTTGAAGAGACACAGGTTCTTCGGCTCTTAAGTGCCACAACACTAGGACGTTTAGTAGTGATCAGGTCACATGTCTGAGTTAGAAATGCCCACAGTAATAACTGCAATTGCATCATCTGAAACTGAAGGATTCATTGCAGGAACTCTATTTGCACAGGGCTGGAGTGTTGTCTTTCGCGCAATTGATTGGGAGTCACTTGAGCGATATATACATGCAAATCAGGAAGCCGCCCAGGGAGCACTTCTTTTGTTTGCTTCTGATCTGCCGGGTATTTCAAAAGCTAAGATTGATTTAATTGGGGTAAAGATCCGTCAGACAATTGGGTTTTCAATAGGTCAGCAACAAAGCAGTGATTTCATGGAACTCCACGAAGTGCCCAAATCGCCAACAGATCTAGTGAGCCTAGTTAGAGGTTTTGTGCGTGCGCCAATGGTGCGGGGAGTTAACACACCGCAACGTGCGGCACGAAAAGCCTGTGTCATCGCAGTTGGATCAGCCGGCAGTTATACAGGCTGCACAACCCTGGCCATAAATTTAGCTATGGAGTTGAGTCTTCTTGTAAAATCAACACTTTTAATTGAAGGTAACTATCGAGCCCCTTCGATTGCTGCATATTTAGCAATGCGCAATATTTATAGCGATGCACCGTGGAAAACTATTGCTCCTGACTTATCCCTCACTGAGATTGATCAAGAACATGCCGGCACTATTGATGAGTTTATGGATCGGGCTGCAGCGGAGTTTGACTACATCATCATTGATCTAGGTTCAATATCAGGATTATCAAATCGCCTGACCGATCGAAGATGGACTTCTACAATGACAACCTGGTGTTGTGATCAAGCAGATGAGTTAATGATTATTTCCAGGGCCGATCAATTAGGAGCGCATCGATTGGCTCAAGTCATAGAGCTGCTACAGAGCACCTCTGTTCGGGCCAAGTTGAGTTTTGTCATGAATATGAAATCTCCTGGCAAGCGAGGTGAGAGCGAGGATGCAAAGTTCTTGAGCATTACAACGGCTCTCAAACCGATAAGAATCAGGAGTATCGCTAAGGACTCTCGTGCAATTATGGCCGCCGAAGATGAGCATGCGACCTTGGTAGAGATAAATGAGCGCTCAAATCTACGGAAATCGATAGCTGAATTGGCCCGTGAATTAAAAAGTTAAGATCTATTACTATTGTCTAATGCGTGCATATCTGCCTATTAGTCATAAGGATCTTGAGGGCTTTGTACTGA
>ERZ1022779.11-NODE-11-length-40137-cov-20.772292_pt1 | contig 40137 bp, 43 predicted proteins | sample MGYA00520900_ERZ1022779 | MGnify/ENA primary metagenome ERZ1022779 (study PRJEB33162, sample SAMN09537586) | freshwater metagenome | isolation source: freshwater | place: Canada:Alberta | collected 2017-07 | study: EMG produced TPA metagenomics assembly of the... | reverse complement strand
GTGGTCGCAAGATATGACGTATTGCACTCTGATTGGTTTCTTTTTCTTCAATGGCACGCTCAGTTGTATAGCGAATCAAACCCTTTGGATAATCCACCTTTTCCATTACTTGATCGCAAGCATCAATACAGGCGCCACATCCAATACACATATATTGCAGACCATCACGAATATCAATGCCAGTTGGGCAAACTTGCACACAAATACTGCAATCTACGCAATCGCCAAGACCGAGAGTTGCAAGATCGGCTGACTTGTTACGACTCCCGCGTGGCTCGCCACGTACCTTATCGTAGGTAACCAAGAAAGTATCTTTATCTACCATCACACTTTGAAAGCGTGCATAAGGGCACATATATTTACAGACTTGCTCGCGCATGAAACCCGCATTACCCCAAGTTGCAAAGCTGTAGAAACATAACCAAAAGGTTTGCCATGGGCCCAAGGAAAAATGTAGGATTGCAGCGCTGAGCGTTTCAATTGGGGTGAAATAACCAATAAAAGTAAACCCGGTCCAAAAAGCAATTAGGAGCCACAGGAAATGCTTAGTAATCTTGAGACGCCACTTATGAATATTCCAAGGCCACTCTTGACCATCTAAGCGAATCCGAGCAAAACGATCACCCTCAACTTTACGCTCGATCCACATAAAAATTTCGGTATAGACAGTTTGGGGACAAGCGTAGCCACAAAATAATCTACCCGCAATAGCGGTAAATAAAAAGAGGGCTAATGCAGAGAGAATTAACAGGAGCGTCAGATAAATTACATCCTGCGGCCATAGTACGAGACCAAAGATATAAAACTTACGCTGAATTAGATCGAAGAGTACTGCTTGACGATCATTCCAAGTAATCCAAGGAAGGCCATAAAACAATAATTGCGTTGCAATTACTAAGATGAGGCGCCAGCGAGCAAATAAGCCACTAACAGATCGTGGATATATCTTTCGCCGGATCTCATAAAGAGATTCCTCAATCACATCTATAGGAATAGGCTTGCCTGCCGGCGAATGATTTGACACTGATTACTTGGCTGCAGCTGTCTTGTTGTTAGACAAACCCCAAACATAAGCCGTTAGAAGATGAATTTTTTCAGGGCTCAACACTTTATCTTGAGACGGCATCATAGCCATGCGGCCTTTAGTCAGAGTCTCTACAATAGTTGCTTCTGATCCACCATAAAGCCAAGTCTTATCAGTCAGGTTAGGCGCTCCCATGGCAATGTTGCCTTTACCCTCCACACCATGACAAGCCACGCAATTGGCTTTAAATAATTCTGCGCCACGAGCGACTTTTGCATCATCAGCAGGTAAGCCAGACAAACTGCGAACGTAGTTAGCTAAATCCACAATCTGTACAGATTCGAGATGTCCATATGCAGGCATCACTCCATTACGCCCGTTAATGAGGGTAGTCTTAATATTTTCAGGAGATCCGCCATAGAGCCAGTCACCATCGGTTAAATTTGGAAAGCCTTTAGAGCCGCCCGCATCTGAACCATGGCACTGAGCACAGGAGTTTAAGAACAAACGTTGGCCCATTTGACGCGCCTTGGGATCTGCGGCAACTTCCTCAATATCCATCTTTACATATTTAGCGTATACAGGCTTTAACTCATCATTTGCTTCTGTCATAGAGCTCATTAAAGCGCCGTCCGTGGTGTAGCCAACCACCCCTGGAAATGCGCCCAAGCCTGGAAATAAAACTAGGTAGACCAAGGCAAAGATGCAAGACAGTAGGAACATCCAAGCCCACCAGCGTGGCAATGGATTATTGAGTTCGCGCAAATCGCCGTCCCAAACATGACCCGTATCAGCTACTGCACCATCTGCTGTATGAATTACCTTGGCCTTACGTTGCGAAGCCAGAAGCCAAATACACCAAACAATACCGACTAATGAAACTAGCGCGATGTAATTACTCCAAGCGCTATTAAAAAAGTCACTCATGATTTATCCTTACTAAATTCATCTGGGAGATCAAATGGAAGTTCGGCTGATTCTTTATTGGCAGACTTTCTACCTGGAGACCAAGCCCACCAAACAATCCCTATAAAAAAGGCGAGTCCAATGACGGTTGAAAAAGCGGAGAGATAAGCTGTGATCTGTTCCATTTGACTTATTTCGCAACAACTTCATCGACCATGATGTAGCGACGATTGATGCCCAAACCTTGTAGGTAGGCAATCAAGGCATCCTCTTCAGTCTTGCCTTCTAACTCCTTAGGTGCTTCTGTAATCATTTCATCGGTGTAAGGAACGCCCAAACGACGCATTGCCACCATATGAGATTGAATTGAGGAAGCGTCGGCAGCACTCTTCTGTAACCAAGGATATCCCGGCATATTGGATTCAGGCACTACATCACGCGGATTACGCAAGTGAATACGATGCCAATCATCTGAGTAACGAGCGCCAACCCGAGCTAAGTCAGGGCCTGTGCGCTTGCTACCCCACAAGAATGGGCGATCGAATACGGATTCACCAGCCAAAGAGTAAGGGCCGTAACGCTCTACCTCTGAGCGCAATGTACGGATCTGCTGCGAGTGACAGCCAACGCAACCTTCGCGCTGGTAGATATCGCGGCCAGCTAAACGTAATGCGGTGTATGGCACTACACCAGGGCTCGGTTCAGTTGTAGTGTGCTGAAAAAATAGAGGGACGATTTGAACTAAACCAGCAATCGACACCACAATAATGGTGGCAACAATTAACCAGCCAACATTTTTCTCAAGCGTTCCGTGGGAAAAGAATTTATTTTCGCTAGACATTTTTCTTCCCCTTAGTGAGCAGCTGCAGATGTTTGCGGAATGGGGGGATTGACAAATGTTTTACCAATCACTGTCTTGTAAACGTTATATGCCATTAAGAACATGCCGCTTAAGTAACAGAGGCCACCTAATAAACGAATCACATAAAATGGATATGTGGCTTTTACAGACTCAACAAAGCTATAAGTCAATGTACCGTCTGGTTCAAACGCTCTCCACATCAAGCCTTGCATTACTCCAGCAATCCACATCGCAGCGATATACAGCACGACACCGATCGTAGCGATCCAGAAATGTACCTCAATCAAGCGGGTGCTATACATATCTTTCTGCCCAACTAAACGGGGGATGAGGTAGTACAGAGAGCCAATCGTAATCATGGCAACCCACCCAAGAGCACCTGAATGAACGTGGCCAATAGTCCAGTCGGTGTAATGCGACAAGCTATTTACAGTCTTGATAGACATCATTGAACCCTCAAACGTAGACATACCGTAGAAAGACAGTGCCACTACCAAGAATTTTAAGATGGGATCGGTGCGCAATTTAAACCAAGCACCAGATAAAGTCATGATGCCGTTAATCATGCCGCCCCATGATGGAGCCAATAAAATAATGGAGAACACAGTACCAAGCGACTGAGTCCAGTCAGGCAAGGAGGTGTGCTGTAGATGATGGGGACCTGCCCACATGTAGGTAAAGTTCAAAGCCCAAAAGTGGACGATAGATAAGCGATATGAATAGATTGGGCGCTCTGCTTGCTTAGGAATGAAGTAATACATCATGCCTAAGAAGCTGGTCGTTAAGAAGAAGCCAACTGCATTGTGGCCATACCACCACTGCACCATCGCATCTTGCACACCAGCATATGCGGAATAGGATTTCCACATGCTTGCTGGTATTTCTAAATTATTAAAAATATGCAGAATGGCAATGGTCAGGATATACGCGCCAAAGAACCAATTAGAAACATAAATATGCTTTGTTTTGCGTTTCATGATGGTGCCAAAAAACACCACAGCATAGGCAACCCAAACCAAGGTGATCAGGATATCAATTGGCCACTCTAGCTCTGCATACTCTTTAGAAGTTGAAATGCCCAACGGCAAAGTTACTGCTGCCAACACAATGACAGCCTGCCAACCCCAGAAGGTAAAGGCCGCTAGTTTGTCGCAAAAGAGTCTTGCCTGGCATGTGCGCTGCACGATGTAATAAGACGTCGCAAATAAAGCCGACCCACCGAATGCAAAAATGACTGCGTTAGTATGCAATGGACGTAAGCGACCGTAACTTAACCAGGGAATATTAAAAGTGATGTCAGGCCAAATCAGCTGTGCGGCAAGGACGACTCCCACGAGCATTCCCACAATTCCCCAAAGTACCGTAACGATGGCAAATTGGCTGACAACCTTGTAATTGAAGGTATCTTGATTACTCCCCACGGTAAGTCCCATGGTTTCTCCTTTTTTGTGACCTAGCAGCGACATAATCCAAATAGACTGGATTCATTATCAAAGTAAGCCAAATAGGTCGTTTTGATCTATATCAAAAAGGATGCGTGCATTTACGTTAATTGCAACTCGAATGAGTTGCTTGTATTTCCTAGCTACTTAAAAAAATAGAGTTATTTTTTATAGCCATCACTCCTATTTTTAGATTGAGGCGTATCGTCATCCATCAAAATCGCCTCCCCTGGACCCTCTAGATCATCAAATTGACCTGCTCTCACAGACCAAAAGAAAATCCAAGCTAGGAGTCCGATTAAAAGCAAGGAAATGGGGATTAGTAGAAAAAGGCTTTCCATCTCTCTAGTCTAGGCCTTTCTGAGGCGCCAGGCATTTAATGTGACCGCTAGGGAGGATAAGGACATGCCAATGCCGGCAACCCAAGGGTTGACCCAACCCATCATTGCTGCGGGGATAGCTAGCAAGTTATAGACTAGCGCCCAAATCAAGTTTTCTTTAATAACTCGCTGCGCTTTATCAGCCAGTAAGAGCGATTTGGCTAATGGAGCTAAAGAACTTGCGGTCAAAATCGCGTCTGCACCAGCTGTAGCGAGGGGCGCACCCGCTCCGACCGCAATCGAAATATCTGCCCGCGCCAATAAAGGGGCGTCGTTAATCCCATCACCAATGGCCCAAACAACACGACCCTGATTTTGCAGGCTCTCAATATAGCGGTACTTATCTTCTGGAGAGCAAGCAGCTTTGAACTGATTGATACCAACATGGTTGGCCCACCATGCCACCGTTACTTCATCATCTCCTGAAACCAAATGGACTGCTATCTTGCGAGACCGCGCTGCAGCTAACAACTTCTCCAGTCCCGCTCTTGGAGTATCTAAAAACAGAAAGCTCGCAATCAAGCCTTTGTTATCCGCTAGATGCACTTGTCCATACTGACCCTCTTGCGCAATCTGCTGAGCACCCACCCATGCAGCACTACCTAGGCGATAAATACCTGAGCTCAAGCCTTTGCCCAATTGATTAATAATCGCCTCAGGCAAAGGACTTAGCAAAAGATTGTCAGCTTCTGCGGCACGCAACAGTGATAGCGCAAGGGGATGTTTTTGACCCATCTCCATGGACGCAGCAATTCTTAATACATCTGCTCGAGAAAATTCTGGGCGAGCAACTAAGACTTCTTTTAATTCTGGTTGACCCATAGTGAGAGTACCAGTCTTATCTAGCACCAAGTCCGTCGCTTTGACCAAACCCTCTAGTACATGGCCGCGCACAATCAACAAGCCGAGCTTTGTTACGGCGCCCTGCGCTGCAGCCATCGCTGTTGGTACGGCAAGAGATAGAGCGCAAGGGCAACTAGCGACCAGTATTGAGACCAAAACAGTCCAAGCCCTACTAGGGTCGACGTAGTACCAAATTGCTGAAGATAAAAAAGCAACTAGCAATAGAAAGCCGACAAAATACCCGGCCCACTTTTCTGCAAGGCTCACCATGACAGGTTTGGCTTGCAATGCTTGATCAAGTAATGAAGCGATACCTGCAATACGAGTAGATTGACCAACAGCATCAATTTTGATCAATATAGGATTGAGAATATTGTGCGTACCTGCATATACTCGATCACCAATTCTCTTATCAATCGGCTTGGATTCGCCAGTCAGCAGTGACTCATCTAAAGAGCTCTCAGACTCAATCACAATTCCGTCGGCTGGAACTACATCACCCGGAGAAATGCGAATAACTTCCCCAGGCTTACAGTTCACCACCGGCACAATTTCAAATTGCAAAGACGTGGGATAGTTTGGCACTCTCTCACACGTAGCTGGCAATTGTTTTGCTAGGGCCTCTGCTCCACCCTGCGCATCTTGTCGTGCCAATAATTCTACGTAGCGTGCCGCCAAAATAAAGGCGACAAACATAGTGATGGAATCAAAATAACCTTGACCCGAACCTGTGACAAGATTTACAGTTCCTGCACTAAATGCTAGAGCTAGTGCTAAAGCAATCGGCACATCCATACCCAATATATGCGTTTGCCGAAATGAAGCAATGCTCCGCCAAGCTGCTCGGAAAATGGGGCCTGCTGAATAAGTCATTACTGGAACCGTGAGGGCCCAACTAGTCCAGCCTAATAGCAGGTCATATTCCACCGTGATATCACTATCGCCCACATACGATGGCCAGGCATACATCATGACTTGCATCATGCCCAGCAATGCAACCCCCAGTCTAGTAAGTAATTGACGACGTTCTTTTTTAGACTTTTCAATAGAGAGTGAGGGCTCAAAAGGCCACGCCTCGTAACCAATGCGCTCTATCTCAAAGAGTAAGCGAGCAAGACTAGTTTTCTCAGGGGAAAACTCCACCTTGACCTTTTGACTGACATAATTAATCTGTACATCCTTGACACCAGGGATACGTCGCAAGTGTTGCTCACATAACCACACACAAGCAGCGCACCGAATCTTCTCCAATCGTAGAGTGGTCTCTAAATAAGCTTCATCACTACTCGGCCGAGTATATCTACCGAGCAAAGAAGGATCGTCGTAGGGAGCCAGACTGTCAGGAATTTCACTTGAGGCAAGGTAGGCTGCAGGCTTATCGCTTGACTGTGCACGCCGTGCATAGAACACCTCTAGGCCTTCACCATGAATTGTTTGCGCAATGGCTATGCAACCAGCGCAACAGAATTTTCTATTGATGCCGGCAAGCTCAAGCTCGTAAGAATCATTCGGAAGAATAAAGCTGCCACAGTGATAACAGCTATTGCTTGGCAGGCTAGAGTTCATGAATGAATCATGACTGGCGGGTGATAGATCCAGTAACCCAACCGTTACGACTTTCATACAGCACAAACAGAACGCCCCAAACCACCACCGCAGCATAGGCCCAGACCCAAGATATTTGCGAGGCACGTGAGCCAGTTAAATCCAGGACAAAACCAAAAATAGCTGGGCCTAACAACCCACCTCCAAAGCCCATCAGGGAGTGGAGCCCCATTGCAGCGCCTTTAATATTTTCTTTCGCGCTAATGACTAAGCCTGCAGTTAAGGTGGAAGAATCGGCCATGATAAAAATCGTATGCCCTACTGCCAAAGTAATAATCAACCACCAAGATTGTCCTGTTGACCAGGCGAGCGCCACTCCAAATACTGCGCTAGATAGCATGACAAAGAAAATCCATTTTTGGCGCCCTATTCTCAAGGCAATCTCGTTTCCAATAATGGATGCAGGAACGCCAAAGAAATTAATCACACCCGCAAGAGTAGTTGCAGTTAATAGAAAGGGGTCGCCTGTCACAATGGCACAGAAACCAAAAAAGGCCACGATCCAGCTACGGCAAGCAAATAATTCGATGGAGTGGGCGGTATAGCCAAAGATAAATCCTGAGGCTGTTTTATCTTGCAAGACTAAGCGCCACTTATCCACCGGAAAAATATCGTGTAAGCGAATGCGTATTGGACCGTGCCACTTTTCATGGGCGAGTGCTGGAATAAATAAAAGCACAATCAACAAAGCAGTGAGTGGACCTAGGGCGATGATTCCAAAAACATAGCGCCAGCCTAAGCTATTTAAGATCCAACCAGAGCACAGATAAGAGAAGCCAGTGCCAATACCAAAGAATGCAGTATAGAAAGCAATATGGCGGGTCAGCTCGCCGGTTTTAATACGATCTGACAGAATTTTTAAGCCAGGCATATACGTACCCGCTAAACCGATGCCATTGAGCGCCATAAATATTAAGGCGGTCCAGAAGTTATAGGCAAAGAGGCCCATACCAAGTAATCCACAGGTCGCTGAAAGACCGCCTACGAGATAGACTTTTTTTGCATCAACGCGATCGGTGAGAGCGGTTGCTAATGGGACCATCAGCATATAGCCAAAGAAGAAGGCGCTAGCAATGAGGCCAGACTGCAAATTACTCAGATGCCATTCATCTTGTAATGTCGTTAACACCACCGCGTAACAGGCAAAACCCAATAGCGCACAAGTTTGCGCCATCAGCATCAGGGGTGTGTAACTAGCAGGCTTTAATCGCATCAGAACTTACTGCTGACTACTGCTTGGAGAATCCTGAAAGCCATTCGAGCGGAAAGTGAGTACCAATGTATCTCTATGGCCGTACTGCCCTAAGGGCTGAATGGGGGTAGATTCATGAATCATTCTTTCATCATTCATCAGCAATAAAGACCAAGGCTCAGAGAGGGTAAATCGCAAACCAGTAGAGCCGGTTGCACTAAAAATTCGGGTCTCGCCACCCTTGACATCGACTCGATTGATTAAAAAGACAGCTACAAAATCAACGCCATCACGATGCGCTCCCTCAGGTGTTGGTCGCCCAATACCATCCGTCGTATCAATCCGAAATTGGTGAGCTTCTATAAACCAAGTGTTTACCTGCTTAACGCCATCCAGAATATGAGTCAGCCCCAACAAAAGAGCATGCCAAGCAGGATTGCTAGTGAGCTCAGTTTGAGAAGGCTCAAACCAACGCTCGATACCGCCATGCAGGGCGTTGTAATTGACAGACTGCCAGTGGGCACGATGCGGCACGCTAGCCAAAGTTGCTCCCTTGATCTCAAAGCTTGAATGGCGGCGAAAGCGATACCGTCCACCATCCTTAAGGTAGGGATCTCTGGGCAAGCCTTCCCAGAAGTGAGTGAGATTCCGAAGCTGATCAAGACCCACATGGGCAATTTGCGCTACATCCTGAGCAGAGACAACTGCAAAACCATTATCTCGTAAAGATTGAACTAAATCCTTAGCGGGCGTTAGTGGGGGTAAAAGGTTGGAAAGAGTCATGGGTTTATTTTAGGCGCATACCAATCCATTTAGGAATACAGGTTCAAACGGCTGCGCACTTCCCCCACATGACCTTTTAAGTCATACAACTCTTTTGCATCTAGCATGGAAATTTTAATATTGCTAATCCTGCGCTCAATATTTTCCAAATCCTTGAGGTTCTTTTCTTTTAAATCTGGATTAGATGCATTTCTTTCTACCCCCTTAAGTTCCTCATATACCTGGGATAACTTCAATCGTAAGAGTAAGCTTTTAGCTGCAGGAATATAGGTAAATAAGGGAACTAGAATCACTAGAAGCGGAATCACAATTTTAGCGAAGCGTCCAATCCATACTGCCGTCCAAAAAGGGAGGTAGCGATGCAGGAAAGATGGGCCATCCTTTAGATAGATTTCAGCATCAACATGCAAAGGAAAATCAAGCCCAGTTCCCGATGGAAACTCTCCCGGCTTTTGTATGTAGGAATACGTTTTTAAAATATCGTAGGTAGAGCTAAGCAACAGTGTTACCAAAGCAGGACTAATGTCATTCTTACCCACCAAGGTAGCTGTTGCAGCAAGTACCTGAATATCTTGACGCGGAAGATCATAGGCAATACTAACGACGCCGCGTGGCACTGTTACTTTTGAGAGAAAAGGGAATAAGTGAACGTAAGCTTCAGCCTGCTCAAAGTTCATTAAGCGAATGCCGGGAGTTTCGTAAAATTTTTTGACTACAGGAGCCTCTGCAGCACTTACTAAAAATACAGCATCTAGCTCCCCTTTTTTAAACTTCTCTAATGCATCCAGTGGTTTTAATTTTTCAGCACGAAGATCGCTCAGACTCAATCCACTTGCCGCAAGTAACTGAGAGGTCAGGGATAGCGTGCCACTACCTTCATTGCCGATGGATACTCGTTTACCTTTTAACTGACTCAATAAACCCAATTGCCCCGATTCACTTGGAAAACTAGACCCTCTATACCAAACCCATACCGGCTCATAAAACACGCCAGCGATAGAAATAAAATCAGGGTACTTGGACAAGTCTGCTACGCCACCCTGAACCATGGCAAAGTCAACGCCAGAGTGTGGATCCTTTAGTAGCGCCAAGTTATCACTTGTTCCACCAGTGGTTCTTAGCTTAAGCGAAATACCCTCCTGGGCAAGCTCACTTTGGAGCTTTTCACCAAACTGCTGGTACAGGCCGGTTGGGAAACCAGTAGCCAATTCAATCGATCTCGGTGGAGGTGGTACGAGCACCCAGAGCGTGGCAAACAGCAAGGCCACTAGACCCAAAAAGGCTATGCCAACTGCAATAGGGTTATAGATATTTTTGCGTATAAAGTTCATAAAAATTCCGCTTGTTTTTGTCATTATGCCCCTAGCCTAAGGATCTAGAGTGGAATGAATTGATTCGATTATTTCAGGATAAGATGGGGGTTTTAAAGAACCATTAGGACAATCATGAATTCACCCGCCAACAAAGTAGCCCTGGTCACAGGCGCTGGAACGGGTATCGGGAAGGCCGCAGCAAAAGCACTCTTGGGAGGTGGATTTAAGGTTGCTCTGACCGGTCGAAATCTAGAGAAGCTGAATGTAGCCATTCACGACATTGGTGGGAACAGCCAAAACTGTCTCGCAGTTAGCTGTGACGTCGGTAAACCAGAGCAAGTAAAGAAATTATTTGCAGAAATCCAAAAACAGTTTGGACGGATTGACGTACTCTTTAATAATGCCGGCATGGGAGCGCCAGCAATTCCCATGGAAGAGCTGAGCTACGAACAGTGGATGAATGTAGTTAATGCCAATCTCTGCGGCGCTTTCCTATGCGCTCAAGAGGCTATCCGCATGATGAAGGCTCAGTCGCCGCAGGGTGGCCGAATTATTAATAATGGCTCGATCTCTGCGCATGCGCCCCGGCCGATGTCTGCCCCATACACCGCCACTAAACATGCCATGACTGGATTGACTAAATCTATTGCATTAGATGGTCGTCAATTTAATATTACCTGTGGTCAGATCGATATAGGTAATGCTGGTACTGAAATGACTATCCCTATGGCTGCAGGCATTTTGCAGCCAGATGGCTCAAAAAAGGTTGAGCCACTCATGGACGTTGATCATGTTGGGCAAGCCGTCCTGCAGATGGCTCAACTGCCATTAGAAAGCAATATTCTGTCGATGACTATCATGGCAAGCAATATGCCATTTGTTGGTCGAGGCTAATTAAGGCCTAATCTGCCCAATGATGAGGCGGGCATTTGTAGTGCCCACCTTGATCGTTTGCGGTGCAGATATCAAATCGCCAGATTCTGGCATTGCCATTCCTGTTTTGGAGATGCGCACTTCAACTGACACTTCAGGCATTTGAGAAATCAATGCATTGGGACTCATTGACAAAGCATCATTCAAAACAAAGCTGATTGGGAATGCAGTAACCGGGGTTTTGAGAACCGCCACTGGCATACGCTCGCCTGGCTTACGGGCAATCACCATCAAAAAATCGCCTGCAGTAATTTTAGACTTCAGCTCTGGCGCAATCTCTACTTGTCCAGTCACGCCTGCGCTTTGATTACTGATTACTGGCTTACTAGCCGGTGCAAGACCGCCCTTGCTACGTGCCTCTGCAATAGAGGCTGCGATTGCACGCGCCTCATCGGAGTCGGTGGGCAATTGCTTTGATAACTTCTCCCAAGACTGCACTGCGGCTTTATAGTTCTGCGCATTAAAAGCGGCAGTTCCAGAAAGCCAAAGGGCTAATAAATTATTTGGATCTTGGGCTAATGCCTTATTAATGAGTTGCTGTGGCTTACCAGCAAAATTACCATTCGCATTGGCTGCCAATACATCGGCATAGTCAGCCAATAATTGTGGGTCTGAGTCAACAAATGAGCCTGCACGAGCGTAGGCATTTGCAGCCTCAGCATTGCGACCTAAAATCCGATAGGAGCGCGCCAGCATGGCCCAGCCTTTGAGATTGTCGGGTTCTTTATTCATCTTGGCCGCAAACTCTTCAACCATCTTTTCAACTGACTCTTGAGTCATCGGTTTCTCAGGACTCTTCTGGGCAATCTGAGCAGCATCACCAAGATAGAAATAGAAACCCGCTGAGAGTATTGCCACAAAAAGACAAATCCCAATAATGGTTTTCTTAGGAGAGCCTAGTACCGCATGATCATCGGCTTCATCCGTATCCTGAAAAAGCCGCTGACGCATTTCTGCATGAGTCTGCTCATAGTTATGGCTATCTACTGTACCCGCCAAGCGATCAGCCTCGAGCTTATCAAGCTCTTCCCGATAGATGGCCGCATTCATCTGACGGCGCGAGGTTGAGGATTCTTTTGCAGGAAAAAATAATGGGCGCAATAACAGCACCAAGACTAGGATCAACAAAAGAAGAGCGGAGATTACAAAACTAGTCATGTTATTTTTCTATTGAACTGGACTTGGCATCCTGAAGGAGTGCATCAATGCGACGATTATCTGCCTCAGTTAGCGTGGTACTGGGCATAGCCTGATTTCTGCGACGCAGGTATACCATCAAGCCAATAATTCCTGCGAGTAAGATTACAAAAGGGCCTATCCATAGGAGCCAGGTGATTGGCTTCACGGGCGGACGATATAGGACGAAATCGCCATAACGCTCGACCATGAAATTCCGAATTTGCTCATCCGTCTTACCCTCAGTAATCAAGATACGAATTTCTCGGCGTAAATCGTTTGCCAAATCAGAGCGTGAGCCTGCAAGGGATTCATTCTGACAAACTAGGCAGCGCATTTCTTCTGAAATCACAATCAGACGTTGCTCTATTACTGGGTTATCAGCCAAAGGTGCCGCATCCTTAGCAGACACACTGATAGAACACAGTAGGGCAAAAGTGAGCAAGAGTGATTGAAGCGTCTTTCGGGGCATCATTTGAGCTCATCTAACAAAGGAATGATCTTCTTACGAAGTAATTCCATCGTGATCGGTCCAATATGCTTAAACCGAATAACGCCTGTCTTGTCAATCACGTAGGTTTCTGGAACGCCATAGACACCATAATCAATGCCCACTCGGCCCTTGGCATCAAAAGCGGACAATAGGTACGGATTACCTTGACGAGCAAGCATGGCCATCGCGTCGTCACGCTTATCTTTGTAATCCAATCCAATAATTGGCGCCACTTGCAATTTACCCAGCTCAACCAGAACGGGGTGCTCCTCACGGCAAGCAACACACCAAGAAGCCCAGACATTCAATATCCAAGGCTTGCCTTTCATACTCTCTGGTGAAAAGATTTTTTGAGGATCTGCCAGCTGAGGCAATTCAAAGGCAGGTGCCTGCTTACCAATTAGTGGCGAAGGTATTTCCTGTGGGTCACGATTTAAACCTACCGCTAAAAATCCAACCAAAATGACAAACAAAATCAGTGGGATTAAAAACTTGGCTTTCATGCTGCTGCCTTCTTCAACTTCATGCGATAGCGCTTATCGGACATCGCCAGCAAACCACCTAGAGCCATCAATACACAACCGCCCCAAATCCAGTCAACAAAAGGCTTGTAATACACTCGGACTGCCCAGGCTTTATCGTCCAGTTCTTCGCCCAATGAAACATAAATATCTCTAGTAAGACTCGCATCAATCGCCGCCTCAGTCATAGGCATTGTTGATGAAAAATAATTACGCTTTTCTGGGTACATCGTCGCTTCCAACTTCCCATTACGAGTCAATAAGAAAGTACCTTGCATCGCTTTATAGTTCGGACCAGGAACAGGTCTTACACCCTGAAGCTGAATGTCATAGCCGCCGACACTAACGCTTTCACCGGCAAGCATACGCACATCTTTTTCCTCTTGATAGGCTCCGACCATGGTGACGCCAATCGTAAAGACTGCGATCCCCAAATGCGCTACCTGCATACCAATAAATGAACGCGTTGGCTTGCCTGCTTTTGCTTGGCGAATAATTTGTAGTACGCCAGAAGTAATCACCCAGAAAGCCAATAAGAAACCAAGGCTACTGAGCCAAGTAAATTCACCCATCGCAAACGGAATTAAGGCCGCCGCAATCACTGCGACTAGGGCTGCAATCCATAAGCGCTTGATCACATCCAAGAGATTGGAGTTCTTCCAACTTGTCCAAGGCCCAATTCCCATCAGCACCAACAAAGGAATCATGATGGGCACGAAAACGCTATTGAAATATGGAGGCCCTACTGAGATCTTGCCTAAATGCAGAGCATCAATCAATAAAGGATAAAGAGTGCCCAAGAGTACCGATGCAGCAGACACCACCAAGAAAACGTTGCCAAGCAAGATAAAGGTTTCACGCGATGTTAAGCTGAACTTACCGCCAAGAGTGCTTTTGGGAGCCCGCCAAGCGTAAAGCGTTAAAGAAGAACCCACCACCAGTACCAAGAAAATCAAAATAAAGACACCACGTGTAGGGTCAGTTGCGAATGCATGCACTGAAGTTAGCACTCCAGAGCGAACCAAGAAGGTTCCCAAAAGCGATAGTGAGAAAGCGGTAATTGCTAACAATACTGTCCAACTCTTAAAGCCCCCGCGCTTTTCGGTGACCGCAAGCGAATGGAGCAAGGCCGTACCAACCAGCCAAGGGATGAATGATGCATTCTCCACGGGATCCCAGAACCACCAACCACCCCAACCGAGTTCGTAATAAGCCCACCAAGAGCCTAGTGCAATACCGAGCGTGAGAAATACCCAAGCAGCAGTTGTCCATGGACGCGACCAGCGTGCCCAAGCAGCATCTAAACGTCCGGATAATAAAGAGGCAATCGCGAATGCAAATGCTACTGAGAAGCCAACATATCCCATGTACAACATCGGCGGATGAAATACTAAGCCTGGATCCTGAAGAAGTGGATTGAGAGATCGTCCATCCTGAGCAGCTGGTAGCAGTCTCTCAAAAGGATTGGAGGTGGCGATCACAAATAACAGTAGCCCGGTAGTCACCAAGCCCAACACGCCAATTACACGCGCCACCATAAATTCATCTAGCGCCTTTGAAAGCAGAGCTACTAAAAATGTCCAGGTCGATAGCAAGAAAACCCAGAGCAATAAGGAGCCTTCATGACCGCCCCATACCGCACCCAAGCGATAGATGACAGGCATTTGCGAATTGGAGTGCTCTGCTACATAAAGAACAGAAAAATCATTTGAGTAAAAGCTCCAGGCCAAAATCACAAATGCAATACCAAGTAATAAGAAAACAGTTTGCGCAGCCGGCCTTGCTAACATAATCCATTCACGGCGACTTTGATGTGCGCCGACCAATGGCAGTATTCCTTGAATGATGGCAATACATAGAGCCAGTATTAATGCGTAGTGCCCAAATTCAGGAATCATTATTTATTTCCATTTTTTTGAGCCTGCTCTAAAGCATGCTTTGCCTCTGGAGGCATATAGTTCTCATCGTGCTTAGCCAATACTTCACTCGCAACAAATTTTCCACTTGGATCAAGGCGACCTTGAATGACTGCGCCCTTACCCTCTTTAAACAAATCCGGAAGAATGCCAGTGTAGGCCACCGGAATATCTTTCACCATATCAGTAATCACAAAGTTCACCGTTAAACCATCTCGCTTAACCGATCCATCCTTGACCATGCCACCAATACGGAAGACTTGACCAGCTGGCGACTTACCAGCAGCCACCTCACTTGGGGTGACATATAGCGCAATATTGCTATTGAGGGCATTCAAAATTAATACTGCTGCGATGCTAATGGCAATCAGTGCACCAACAATAATGGCAGCTCGCTTGTGTCTTGGTTTCACTTGCCACCCTTTTGATCAAACTGCTCAGCCAAAACTTCACGTTGCAGTCTGCGTATGATTGCCCGTTGGCGCGCGCGAACAGTCAGGGGCTCTAATAAGAACACCAAAGCACAGGCACCAAAGCTGCACCATACATAGAGGGCATAACCACCCATGGCAAAGAATTCAGCCGAACTATTCCACATTACTGCTTCACCTCATTTAATTGCCTAACCCAATCAGTATGAGCCTCGCGCTCCAAAATGATGGCGCGCACACGCATTAACCCTACTGCAATTGAGTACATCCACAAGCATAAAGCCATCAGCAGCATCCCCCAAAGCATAGTCTGGGCCATGGCTGGTGCTTTAGTGAGCGAAACAGAAGCGCCTTGATGCAAGGTATTCCACCATTTCACTGAAAAATAAATAATAGGCACATTCACCACACCTACTAAAGCCAAGATCGCACCCGCTTTATCGGCACGGCGGACATTATCAATAGAGGCCTGCAGGGCGATAAAACCGAGATACAAAAAGAGTAGGATTAACTCCGAAGTTAAGCGAGCGTCCCATACCCACCAAGCGCCCCACATCGGTTTACCCCAAAATGCACCAGTCCACAGAGATAAGAAAGCCATCCAGGCACCAATCGGGGCCAGAGCCTGAGCCATCATGGCCGATAGACGAGTATTAAATATCAGGCCTAGTCCAGCCCATATGGCCATCACTACATAGATGAACATGGACATCCAAGAGACGGGTACATGAACAAAAATAATGCGGTATCCCTGACCTTGCACTGCATCGACTGGCGCGACAAAGAAACTCACCCACAAGCCGGCAGCTCCAAAAATAATGGTGAGCGTCCAGAACCAAGGAATCATTTTTCCAGCCAGCGGATAAAAAGCACTCGGACTCGAGAATTTGAACCAGTTTGTCACTTGACCAGAAGATAAATTATTTACATTACTCATTCGATAGCAATCTTTACAGCGCTCGCACTGACCCAAGGTACAAATGCTAATGCCAAAATCAATAAAGCACCTAACAGTGAAAAATGCCCCGTGATATCGAGCCCTACACTGCTAGCGTATACAGCACCTGCCCCAAAAATTAACACCGGAATATAGAGCGGCAAGATCAACAGACTCATCAATACACTACCACCCCTTACCCCAAGAGTGAGGGCCGCCCCAACTGAGCCTAGCAATGATAAAACAGGTGTTCCGAGCAATAAGGCTGCCATCAGCACCTTTAAAGACTGGGCATCTAAGTCAAACTGAATACCGATCACCGGCGCTAACAAAACTAAAGGCAGTCCACACACCAGCCAATGGGCGACGATCTTGCCAAACACTAAGGCGGTAAATGCATTCGGGGACAAGACTAGTTGCTCTAGGGTGCCATCTGCGTAATCCGCTGCAAACATCCGTTGCAAACCCAGCAAGGTTGAGAGTAAGGCCGCAACCCAAATCACGCCAGGCGCAATCTTTCTTAGCAAGGCAGCATCAGCACCAATTCCCAATGGAAATAAGCTCGTCACAATAACAAAGAAGAACAAGGCAGTGAGGACCTCGCTCTTGCGACGCATTACCAATAATAGATCGCGATGGACGATAGCGATAAAAGCGTTCATAGATCCAATACTCGCAGACCGGAAATAGCCAAGGGCTGATGACTTGTCAGTGCGACCAGGCCATTACCTTGAAGATGCTCGACAATCAAATCTTGTAACTCTCCCACTGCATGGGTGTCTAAAGCGTTAAAGGGCTCATCCAAAATCCAGACCTGCGCACGTCGCGTTAGCATGCGCGCCATCAAAATACGTTTTTTCTGTCCGGCTGATAAACAATTGACAGGTAAATCTTCGCGCCCTTTCAGGCCAAATCGCCATAAGCTAGCAAACGCATCTTGCTCTGAGAGTGCAATACCATCAATCGCTGCATACATACGCAAATTTTCAATCGCACTGAGGTCTTCTTTCAGTGCATCGCGATGACCCAAAAATAATAGTTTGCTGTGATACTCCGATGCCTGTTCTTTAATGGGATGACCACACCAAAGCACCTCTCCAGACTCAGGAGAAGCCAAGCCAGTGAGCAAGCGCAAGAGGCTCGTTTTACCAACGCCATTCTCGCCACGAATATGGAGGCACTGCCCAGCAAATAACTGAAGATTAAGACCTGAGAAAAGTTCCCTATCACCGCGCACACAAGTAATTTCCCGAGCCTCGAGGACTGCAGTTGCAGATGCTGGGAAGGATGAGTTGGTCGTTGTCATTGGAAGCAATGGCTTGAATCTAACCACCTCAGGCATTGTCCAAGACCCACTTGGGGCTGTCAAACCACCTAAAACAGTACTTAAAGAATAAATTTCTTTTAATTCAAGCGCTTAGACAATTATATGCGGAGTGAGAGGGAAGCGCCCCTCACTTGAATCAGGATGCTATTCAGGCTTAATACCGGCACTTTTAATGATCTTGCCCCAGCGGACTGATTCCTTCTTCTGAAACGCTCCAAAAGCTTCGGGTGACATAGCGTAATACTTTGCCCCTTCTGACTCCAGCTTTTTCTGCACGGCTGGCTGTTGCATAATTTTTCCCACTTCCGCATTGAGCTTCTTCACAATTACAGGAGGAGTGCCCGCAGGGGCAAATAAGCCAATCCAATTTTTGACATCGAATCCAGGTAGCGTCTCACTCATACTCGGCAAATCTGGCATTGAAGGATCTCTAGTGGCGCCTGTTACCGCTAGGCCACGTAACTTATCGCTCTTTACATAAGGCAGAATGGTAGGCATCGTGGCGAACATCAATTGAGTTTGGCCACCAATCAAATCGGTAATCGCCAATGCATTTCCTTTGTAGGGAATATGCGTCATATCTACCTTAGCAGTGAGAATAAAAAGCTCTCCCGCCAAATGACTAGCGGTACCGATACCACCCGACCCGTAAGATACTTTTCCTGGGTTAGCTTTGATGTAGCTAATGAGCTCACTGACATTTTTTACCGGGACGCTAGGATTCACCGCCAACAAACCTTCGGCATCGAGCACAAAAGCTACTGGCACAAAATCCTTGAAGGGGTCATAGGGCATGCTCTTCACTAGGTAAGGATTTACTGCATGAGTACCAATACTACCCATGATCAAGGTGTAGCCATCTGGCGGTGATTTAGCCACAAAATCAGCCCCGATATTACCTCCACCACCCGTTTTGTTTTCTACTATCACTGGCTGCCCAAAAGCCTCGCTTAATCCCTGGGCAATGATTCGTGAAAACCCATCAGCGATACCACCGGTAGCAAATGGAGAGATGATTTTAATTTGATGATTTGGATAAGTAGCTACTTGAGCAATCGCAGCTTGAGTAAATAAACTTGAGCCCAAAATGAGAGCCAGGAAAAACTTTTGCATATTATTTTTCTGAAGATATTTAAGGAAGTGGTGCAACTGATAGGCCTTGCACCTGATATTGACGAATGAGATCAGCCACCAAACCAGATCTAATGAATTCTTCTACACAAGCATTCAAAAACTCAATCGACTCTAGGTGAGTTTTTTGTGTGGCAATCGCCTGCTGTATTCCAGTAAATTGGCCATCCAGAATTCTGGAGCCAGGAATATCTTGAGCAGCAGCAACTAGGCCAGTCTTCAAGCCTGCCAAAGCATCTAATTTCTGACTGACAAACAATTCATTACTGGCTTTCACACTATCAGCATGTACTAAGCTGGCATGCTTGAGATTACGCTGCAGCCACAGGTCGTATGCACTTTTGTAAAAAGATGCAATCCTCACTCCTGGCTGATCTACCTGTGACAACTCAGTAATAAGGGAGTTAGCGGGAACCAAATAGCAAGCCTCTAGCTCGACATAAGCAGGAGTAAAAGTGACCTTCTGAGCGCGCGCGGGGTCAGAGCCTAATAAGGAGATGCCACATCTGCCGCTGACCGCGGCCTCGACGACCTCGTCTTGCGTGTTGAAGCCCAGCAAGCTTATTTCGACACCTAAACTTTTTGCAATCGCTCGGCAGATATCAGGCGCAATCCCAGTAGGCTCGCCAGAAGACGACCGACCGGTAACCAATAAGAAGTTACCTAAATACACCGCAGCAGATAGAACGCCATTAGGCGCGAGTTGCATCCTGACTTCAGGTGAAACAGAATTCATAAAAATCCTATTGAACAGTGCATTCTATTAATTAGAACTGAACTGTCTGCCCTTCAGTCATGGGAATGATCTTAATTGCACTGCCCTTCATGGCCTCTTGAAATTCAGCCAAGGTACCCTTAGTCAATGGATTGGAGTTGTAATGCATTGGTATCACCATTTTTGGTTTTACCCAGGTACGTAAGGCATAAGCAGCATCATCTGGTGCCATAGTGAAATTACCACCAATAGGGATCATGACTAAATCTGGCTTGTAATGTTCGCCAATAAATTTCATATCACCAAAAAGTCCTGTATCACCCATGTGCCAAATTTTGAAGCCATTCTCAAGCTCAATGATGTAGCCCATCGCTTCACCTGCTGCGTGCGACTCCATCTTTTCAGTTGCCGGATTCTTCCATACCAGCAAGGAGGAGTGCTCAGCCTTCACTGCCGTCACCTTAATGCCAGGTAATGGTGTGACACGACCAGTTTTGTTAAAGCGATAACCAAGATCAGCTGGCAATACTCCCAGAGTAATTAATGGGGTCACCATATCTGCAGGTCCGTATAACTTAGTGTTATTCATTTTTGCAAGCGCGGGTGCATCGCCAATATGGTCGACGTGGGCATGCGTCACCAATAACAAATCAATTGGGCCGATAGCATTTAAATCGTTCTTATAAATGGCGGGGGTTTTAGGACCGCCAGTAATCCATGGGTCGATCAAGATGGTCTTGCCGCCAGGACTTTTAATACGAAATCCAGCCTGTCCTAACCACAGAACTTCTGTTACGGGCTGTGCACTAGATTTACCAGGCGCTTGAGCTTGGGCAGATACTGGGGAAGCCAGTAAGAATGCAGCAGCAATCCCAGCTAAAAAAGAGTCCGACAAAATATATTTACGCATTACTGCCTCCAAGTTTTTACGATTTATCTAGCCAAACTATAGCGGAGAAAGTGGAATTGAGTTTTTGAAACGGAGTTTATATGGCACTGCATCAATTTATAGATATTGCATGTCTCCAATAAAAAACCCCGCCGTAGCGGGGTTCTCATAACTCAGCATTTCGTTTACGGGGTAATGACGATCGCGCCCGAAACTTTTCTGCCTTCTGCAGCTTTATGAGCTTCAACAGCCTGCTCGAGCTTAAACTTGGCGCCAATCTGCACTTTCACACGACCTTGTGCAATCGCATCAAATACTGCGCGAGCATTTTCTTGTAGCAACTCGGGAGTGGCGTTGTGCGGGAATACGGAAGGTCTAGTTAAGAAGAGGCAACCTTTCTTATTCAGAATCTCTGGCTGAATCTCAGGAGCAGGTCCAGAGGCGGCGCCAAATAAAGCCACCATGCCAAATGGTGCGGCACAATCAAGTGATCCCAAGAAAGTAGTCTTGGCAACCGAGTCATAAACCACATTCGCTTTACGACCGCCTGTTGCCTTCATAAACTCTTCGACCCAATTGGGTTTTGAGTAGTCCACTACAGCATCACAGCCTGCTTCTTTTGCTGCAGCAAACTTGGCTTCAGATCCTACGGTACCCACTACAAAGGCACCCAAAGATTTTGCCCATCCCGATAGAATTTGACCAACACCGCCGGCGGCAGCATGAACTAAGACGACATCCCCAGATTTCACCTTATAGGTTTTTTGAACTAAATATTGGGCAGTCATGGCCTTGAAAAACACAGCAGCAGCAGTTTCATCAGATACATTGTCTGGCACTGAAACCAACTTATCGACTGCAACATTGCGCGCACTGGCATAAGCACCAATACCAGCATTCATGTAGGCCACACGATCGCCTAGCTTGAATCGAGTAACACCTTCACCAAGCGCCTCAACCACACCCACTGCCTCATGACCCAAGCCAGTTGGTAATTCCAAAGGATAATAACCAGAGCGCTGGTACACATCAATAAAGTTAAAACCAATAGCAGTTTGACGAAGTTGCACTTCGCCTTTACCTGGAGCTGGAAGCTCTTTATCGATTAATTGAATCACATCGGCGTTGCCGAGTTCTGAAAGACTAACAATTCGAGCAGTTGTCACAAGTCACCTTATTATTTTTATAAAAAAATTATCTTACTGCAACAGAGGAAGAGACAGTCTCTTCCTCCTCAACGATAGCCCAGGTACTATCCCCAAGCTTTTTGACAGCCATCGAATAAGTCCAGGCATCCGGAATACCGCAACTCCATTGATCAGGTCCATTCTGAATCAATACATTTGTGCCAATGCGGCTATCAAAGTAGAGATGGTAGGTTTTTCCATGGAGGGGATTAAAACTAAATTTGGCACTATGAACCATTTCTGTGGCATCCAAACGAGCCTGAAGAGACCGCGCCTGCTTCATTAATACTTCAGCTTGCTCCATGATGCGATCGTACTCAAGCTTTGCGTTCTGGCGTGCGACATTGACTGCCTTGTCTTTTTCTTCCAAGACCTTAATCGGTGCAAATACAGGCGCACCCACTTCCATGGGATATTCAATGCCAGCGTGTCGCGCTGGATCAGTATCTTCAATTCTCATAACTTTTTAACCTGCTGATTTATATGGTTAAAGTGTGACACAAATTCACAAAATGCGTTTTTTCCAGCTATAAATAGGGCAAGACTCTTACAGGGAGTTTAAATCCCCTAAAAGGCCTGCGGCATGGAGCATGATTGCCTGCTGATCGGTATCGCTAATACGGGATAGGTTGGCAGTCATCAGCCGAGTACGCGGGCTTGCCTCAAATTGGGTGCGATGCTTAATGAGGAAGTTCCAATAGAGGGTAGTCATCGGGCAGGCGCCCTCCCCAAATCGAGTATCAGGCTTGTATTGGCAGGAGCCGCAATAGTTACTCATTCTCTTAATATAGGCGCCACTGGCAATGTAAGGTTTGCTAGTAAAGCGGCCGCCACTGGCAAATAAGGCCATGCCCGCTGTATTGGGCAACTCCACCCACTCAATCGCATCAATGTAGACGGCCAAATACCAATCACAAACCTCTTTTGGCAAGATTTCTGCGAGCAATGCAAAGTTGCCAGTCACCATCAAGCGTTGAATATGGTGGGCATATCCATACTCCAACGTTTGGCCTATCGCCTGCTGCATACACTTCATCTTGGTGTTGCCAGTCCAATACCAGGAAGGCAATGCATTTTGATGATCATAAAAATTATCTAAAGCCATTTGAGGCATATCAAGGTAGTACATGCCTCGTACGAATTCTCGCCAACCTAGGATTTGACGAATAAATCCCTCTACAGTAGCAAGATCTAAATCGTCTTTCTTCCATGCCTTGAGGACAGCAGCAATCACCTCTCTAGGATTGAGCAGCTTTAAGTTCATCGAGCTGGAGAGTAAGGAGTGCCAACCAAAAGGTGTATCCGTCCACATCGCATCTTCATGAATACCAAAAGTCACTAAGCGATGCTCCACAAAGCCTTTAAGTGCCTGCAAAGCTTGTGCGCGTGTGACTGGCCACTGAAAGTGTTCCAAAGATCCAGGATGTTCGGGGAAATTTTTCTCAACCAGCGCAATGACTTCTTGAGTAATGTCATCGGGCTCAAATAACTCCGGCGGCGGAATTAAGCCTGGTCCTTTTTTCGGAAACGGCTTGCGATTGTCTCGATCGAAATTCCACTGACCACCTTCCGGATTACCCTCTTTATCAACCAAGATATTGTGAGTCTTACGCATCAGTCGGTAGAAATACTCCAAACGCAATTCTTTCTTGCCAGCAACCCAATTCTCAAACTCATGGCGTGAGCAATAGAAATGGGGATCTTCTTGCATTTCTAATTCGATGCTTAATTCAGTTGTCAAATTCTCTATTTCGCACTTGAGTCGATACTCTCCCGGCTCAAGACATAGCAAGTGTGTAAATTTTTTCTTGGAAATCAACTCTCGTAGCGTATCGCCAATTGACTTTGGAGACTGCTGAATGTAGATCAGCGGTACACCCTGCTCTTCCAGTTGCCCAGCAAAATGCCGCATCGCCGATAAGAACAAAACGATTTTGGCCTTATGCGACCAAACATACTGAGCCTCATCGATAGACTCAATCATGACGACTTGCTCAGTCTTGGGATTCAGGTTTTTTAATATCGGGCTATCGATATCAAGTTGGTCACCCAGAATGAGAACAAGCTTTTTCAATTCAAATCTTTCAAAGAGATGCTCAATATTAGGAGAGGAGTTAGCGCTTATAAAAACTGAGAGTCACTTCACCCAGATTAATACCAAATTTGCTCATTTGCGCCTTATTAATCATTACCTTAGGTGTGACTAAGTACATCCAGTCATTAAATTGCACATGGTAGATGGAGTTATCCACGGGCAGCGCCAAGGTGTAAGCCCAGTTCAATGCATTACCAGCGGATTCTCCTAAAGCCTCGCCAATGACATCATCTGCAGTACCTATGTATTTGCCTGGAGCTGTTTCAACCAAAGTCCAAATGCGCTTTTGCTTTGTACCATCGGAGTACTCAAAGCTCTCATCCAAAATACCCGTCTTTTTACCATTCACAACTGACCACTTAGCAACCAATAAAACAGTAAAGCGTTTTTTAACTTCACCATTACGATCGGTAAAGATGCCATACGCATCAATCGTGCCGTTGAAGTACTCACTTAGATCAAGCTTGGGTGTTTCTTGTGCGTATTGATTGACTGAGGGTGAGGAGCAACCTGATAGGCCAAATGCAATCAAACAAATTGCTAGATACTTTTTAACGAAATAGGTTTTAGACATTAACAGGCTCCAGTGATTAGTGGGGGTGGGCATCCGTTGCCCAATAATTCAGATCTCAGCTTAGGTACGCTCGTTTTGGAATCAAGCCAAATCCCAAAGAATGCCTTTGAAAAATCTGCCCCCGGAAATTGAGCAATTTTCTTACCGTCATAAAAAAAAGTAGTGCCTTGTTTTGGTGAGTAGACTCCAGTGAGCGTTTGTCCGGGCTCTATATTGGGCAAAACTGCAGCAAGCTCTTTTCCCCAAATAGCGGACTGCGCTTCAGGCACACCAATCTGCTTCATTTCATCAGCAGTACGGCTTGCGATGGTCGCCCCAGAAAATGATTTTTGATATTTAATATCCAAGGCAAATTCGGCAGAATCCTTGCCCGCAGGGCGATACAGAGTCGCGTCATAAACATGAAAACCCCAAAAGTTCAGGCGGCCAGTACCCTGAGGCTGCACTTGATTAATGACGCCCTCAATATGTGCCAAGCCCTTAGCCGATACAGTACTACTCAGCAGGGCTAAAGACAGCCATAGGGCGGTACTAGTTTGTAGAATTATTTTCATCATCGCCCCTTTATTTATGTTTACGAGTTACATTCACCAACCATAAAGCGGATGGTCCAAATAGACTTGAAATAGCATGTCGGTTCTTGGCAAAAAAACGGTAAGCCCAGGTCAACGTAGGGCGCAGGCTTGGTCGAGAAAACAACCAAGCTAACTTCGGTAAATTCGCTCTCGCATAGGCGGCCGAGAAAACCTCCACACCATTAATCAGTTCACCATCGTCATACTGAGCGTACATTGAATCTAAGGCCTGTTGGCAAGATATGCCAAGCTCATCAGCGTTGTAACGATTTGAGTTGACATCTACAAAGCTGAGTAAACCTGCTTGATTGCGGTCAGACAAAAACAAAATCTCCGCCTGACAAAGAGGACAAAGGCCATCGTAGAACATAGTGAGTTTCTTCATGGCTGTTACTTCTGCTTGTATTGCATCGAGCAATAGGCGCGGGTTACCAACTTGCTTCTTAAGGCGACATGCTTGGTTGCCCTACCAGTTACCCGCTGACGCCATAGATTAAATGAGCCCCTCTTGAGCTCTTTGCGCATCAGCGCAATCACTTGTGGCTCGGATAGTCCAAAATGTTGCTCAATCGCATCAAATGGCGTGCGATCTTCCCATGCCATCTCGATCACGCGCGAGAGATCAGCAGCAGAGAGTGCTTGAGTTATCTTGGTTCCCATCAAGCAAGTTTAAGACTTATTCAATAAACTAGCTGAGCCCGCTTTCACCCGACACTTGAGCCTCTTTATTTATGCCACTAGTTCCGCAACCCTTTCGTGCTTTGATTATTGGATCCTCTGGAAGCATTGGAGCGGCATTTATGGAGTTATTAGAAGCCTCCCCTAATTGTGAGCTTGTTTGCGGCCTAAATCGCAACTCGGCGCAGCCAATCAATTACCAAGATCTCGCTACGATTGAAGCTGCTGCTGCAAGTCTTATTCAGAGGGGTCCTTTTCAGCTCATCATCAATACGATTGGTGTACTACATTCTGAGCACTGGATGCCTGAAAAGAAATTGGATGATCTCAACGCCGAACAGTTACAGATCTTGATGCAGACCAATGCCATTGGCCCTGGACTAACAATCAAGCATTTCTCCAAATTACTCGACCCAGCGGGATCCGTAATGGCAACCCTCTCCGCTAAAGTAGGTAGCATTGAGGACAATCGTTTGGGAGGCTGGTTTAGCTATCGCGCCTCTAAGGCGGCCCTGAATATGCTGATCAAAACAGCCTCCATTGAATTTGCCAGAACCAAACCCAATACGGCCTTAGTGGCCCTGCATCCGGGAACAGTAAACTCCCGTTTATCTAAGCCCTTTAAGGGCGAGCAGATAGGTAGACCTGCTTTAGATGCGGCAAGCGATATGCTTACGGTATTGCTCTCACTTCAAAAAACTGATTCAGGTAGTTTCCTGAGTTACTCCGGAGAAAAGTTACCTTGGTAACCCAATCATGATGATCAAATTTTTACCCCCATTACTTGCTGTAATAGCGACCCTCATTGGAGCTCAAGGTAGCGCTCTCGCCCAAACTGATTTAGCCAGTGCAATGCAAGATGGTCAGCACGTCTTACTCATGCGACATGCCGATGCACCAGGGTATGGAGACCCTAGAGGCTATCAATTAAATCAGTGTTCCACCCAACGCAATCTGGGTGAAGCAGGCAAGCGCCAGGCTCAGCTGACTGGCGAGTGGCTAGCCAAGCAGGGCATTAGCAAAGCGCAGGTCTATAGCAGTCCTTGGTGTCGTTGCTTTGATACGGCAATTCTTCTGAATAAGGGTGCCGTTACCAAAGAGGCAGCATTGGGTTCTTTTTTCGACGATATGAGTCAGGCCAAAAAACAAACTGATGATTTAGCTAAGCTGATTCAGGATGAGCGTATCAAATATCCTAAAGCGCCAATCATCATGGTGACCCACCATGTCAATATCCAATCCTTTACCGGCAAGGTTGTTAATTCAGGGGATATGGTTTTGGTAAAAGTAAATTCATCTGGTCAAGCTTTGTCCCATAAGCTCTACCCTAGCCCGTAGCTTGATGCATCAATCAATCCATCACTCGTCAATACATCACCACTTAAAGAACATTCATGTCTACTGAACTACCCCTCAATGTTTTAGGTCAACCCTTAGTTGCCTGCTCGTTTGATCCGCTCACTGGATTTTTTAGAGATGGTTGCTGCAAAACCAATGAACAAGATCTTGGTAGTCACTTAGTCTGCGCGATTGTGAGCAATGACTTTCTGCAATTTAGCCTCAAACGTGGCAACGATCTCATTACCCCACGTCCTGAATATCAGTTCCCAGGACTGATTGCTGGAGATCAGTGGTGCCTTTGTTTGAACCGCTGGATTGAGGCTTTAGAAGCCAACTGTGCACCTAGGATTAAGTTAGAGAGCACGCACATCAAAGCTTTAGAGAAAGTCTCGCTAGAGGTACTAGAACAATATGCGGCAGTAGAGCAGTTATAAAACCCTATTGGGGTGAGAGCCAAAGTTTGCGGTAGATTTCTTTTGGATCATGGTCTTGAGTTTGCTTGGCTACATTAAAAGGTCTACCACCCCTAGGATCCGTTCCGCGCCCGGCAATATAAAGCCAATTTCCTTGATTGCTATAGACGTCATAATCAATTAGCTGAGACTCAAACCACGCTGCGCCTGCACGCCAATCACCTTTCATATCGTATATCCAATAACTAGCCACAATCTGGCGCATACGGTTCGAGAGATAACCACTCTGCTGCAACTCGCGCATACCTGCATCAACTAAAGCAGTGCCCGTGGTGCCCGTGCGCCATTGTTCAAAGCTGGGTGCATAAGATGGTTTTACGGGTACCTCAGTTAAACCACTGGCGCGATACAACTTCTGACCATACTTGAAATGAATAAAACGGAAGTAGTCACGCCAAAGTAATTCAAACCAAAGCCAATAGGTCCCATCATTGGCGCCAAAGTGGTTTTCATACTCATTGATTTGCGCTGCGATATCTCTTGCTGAAATACAACCCAAAGCCAACCATGCTGAAAACTTGCTGGAGTAATCTCTACCAATAAGTTGATTCCGAGTCTCCTTATAACTATCAGGAAGGCGTCGCTCTAGATATTGACTGAGGTGTGCTTGTGCGGCAGTAGCGCCTCCTAAAAAGAAAGGATGGCCCTCAGATTGAGAACTACAGGAGGATGCTGAGCTCTGAGCTAAGGCTGCCGGCAACATCGGAATCTGCTGAGGCGCATTGATGGGCTGAGCGAACTTGAGTTTTGCCCGCTCTACATCACGACGAAACGCAGTAAATACATCGGGCATTTTTTCCAAGGCAAAAGGAAGATGTTGTGGATCCAACATACTCGATTGCCAAAACTCTTCAACATCAACACCCTGTTCTTGCATTATTCGGACTTGTTCAATTTCTTCAGGAGCTTCGATTTGCTCGCAATGGATTGCTGTTGCAGCAGTATCTTTCACTAGCCGCGGCAATACTTCTGCTGACTTGCCGGATAGCTCCAATAGATCTGACCCTTGAGCTTGAAGCTGAGCCTTTAAATCATCTAAGGATGCCCTTAAAAAAGTCTGCCGGTACGATCCCTGTCGCTCAAAGCCATAAACCTTCTCCTGCTCTTTTGAATCGTGCACATAAACCGGCAAGAGCTTGTCAGCTTTTAAGCATGCTTGAGTAAAGGCAGGATTATCTGCCAAACGCAAATCATTTCGAAACCAATAGACGATGACTGTCACTTATTCTTTCCACTAGTGCTGGCTGCGGTGTTTGTAGTTTTTTTAGAGCGGCAAGCATCAGAGCAGTACTTCACCTCATCCCAGTTTTTAGCCCAGGACTTACGCCAAGTCATTTCTTTGCCGCAGACCACACAAGTCTTACTAGGCAGAAATGATTTGTTTCCTTTAAAACCCAATTTTTCAGCTCGAGCCATACTTACCTATTCGAAAACGAATAGACTATTCAACACATTCAAGAACCAAGAAAAAGACTGGATCGCATTGAAAGCCTTTTATACCGACCACTATGTTTTACCACTTCCGCCGGGACACCGCTTTCCGATGGAAAAGTACAGCCGGCTTCGTGATTTAGTGAGCAAGCTAATAGGGCTAGAGCTAGTAGAGGCTCCCGCCATCTCTGATACTCAGATTCTGTATGCACATGATCCTAGCTATCTCATCAAAATCCTCTCAGGCAATTTGAGCCCTCAAGAGCAGCAAGAGATTGGCTTTCCTTGGAGCGAGCCAATGGTGGAGCGCTCACGTCGCTCTGCTGGCGCCACCCTTGCCGCCGCAAAGGTGGCACTCAATGAGGGCTTAGCAGCCAATCTCGCTGGCGGTACGCATCATGCTTACCGCGATAAAGGGAGCGGTTTCTGCGTCTTTAATGACTCTGCTATTGCCGCTCGATCACTCCAGAAAGAAATTAATCCACACCTGAAGATTGCAATCATTGATCTGGACGTTCATCAAGGCAATGGCACTGCTTCTATTTTAGAAAATGATGCTTCCATATTTACCTTATCGATACATGGGGAGAATAACTTCCCCTTTATAAAAGAGCGTAGCAATCTTGATGTTGGCCTCCCAGACGAAACGGGAGATGCGGCCTATTTAGAAGCGCTTCATCAAAGTCTAGAAATTGTAGATACACGCTTTAAGCCCAACTGCATTATTTACTTAGCTGGGGCCGACCCCCATGAAGGAGATCGCTTAGGCAAGCTCAGCCTAACTCAAACAGGAATGCGGCAGCGAGATGAGGCTGTTTTTCAGTATGGCTTAGATCGCCAAATTCCAATTGCCTTTAGCATGGCGGGCGGATATGGCAAAGAAATTCAGTCAACTGTGGACATTCATTTTCAGACCATCCAAACTGCACTTCAGTTTCAACAGCAATACGGTTGAATGACCCTCATAGAAAAACTATATGCCGGTGGGCCATTTAGAGGTCTAGACAATCAACGCTCGATACCGATCAATTATCTTCAGATCCATCTTTCCTACTTGCCAAGTATTGAACGCCATTACTTCCATAGCGCTCAGTATGAACTTGATTTGCTGACAGGTGAAACACATCCCCAGAAACATATACTGTTCTCACGCCATCAACCACTAAGTCAATTTGCCCAGAAACCACTAAGGCCTTGACCTCGAAGGGATGCGTATGATCATCCAGAAATCCGTCCGCCTCTCGCTCTACAAGGGTTGGCTCCGGAAATCCCTCCAAAACTAGCATGCTCAGAAATTGCTCTTTAGTCATATTAGAAGGCTCAAATAAGTTCACTGATTTCAATGAGATTTTGATCGGGGTCTCGCACATATACCGAGTTAATCTTTGAGGTAGCACCAGTCCGGATGATTGGCCCCTCAATAATGGGCCAACCTTCTTGATTCAGCTTTTCAATTACTTGCACTAGAGATCTATCAGCAATAAAACATAAATCCAATGAACCTGGCGTCGGAATATCTGCCTTAGGCTCAAATTCCTTGCCCTTGATGTGTAAATTAATCTTCTGATTGCCAAACTTAAATGCCTTGCGTTCAACTGGTGGCGTTCCACCAATAAAGCTCTCTAATTTCATTCCTAAAACTCGGGTATAAAAGTCCACGCATGCACTCTCATTGGCAGTAGTTAATACGAGGTGGTCTAAATGATCGATCATCTAATTCAAGCCTATCAATCAGCTTCAATCTTGGCCGCTTTCACTACCGCGGTCCATCTAGTATTTTCAGTCTTAATAAACTCATCTAACTGCTTGGGGTTCATATAAACAGCCTCAGCACCCATCTCCAATGCTTTTTGTTTGAATGCCGGTTCAGTCATTACCTTAGCGATTTCAGTTGTTAGTTGATTCACAATAGGTGTAGGTGTATTGATTGGAGCAAAAACTGCGAACCATGATGTCGCATCTAGTTTTGGTAATCCTGCTTCAACAGCTGTAGGAACATCAGGCAAACTCTGCAAACGCTTCTTGCCAGTTGTTGCTAATGCACGTAGCTTACCAGTTTGAATGTGAGGAATAAATGGCGGAGGCGTTCCAAATGTCAAATCAACCTGGCCACCCAATAAATCAGCTAATGCTGGCCCGGTACCTTTGTAAGGAATATGAGTCATTTTGATGCCGGCCTGCTGCTCTAACATCGCACCAGTAACATGCTGCAAGGAGCCATTGCCTGAGGATGCGTAATTCAACTTTCCAGGATTAGCTTTTGCATAGGCGATTAACTCATTCATCGTCTTAAATGGCAGGTCTGCACGCACCACCACAATTTGTGGTGCTGAGATCACATTTGCTACAGGCTTAAAATCTTTGAGCTCCCATGGCAATGGATTTTTGCTAACCAATGGGGTAATCACGTGATAGCCAGAATACTGAACTAATAAAGTGTAGCCGTCAGGATCGGCCTTCTTAACAGCAGCAGCAGCAATCGCACCAGATGCTCCCGCTTTGTTTTCAACCACAATCGTTTGGCCAAAAGCAGTCCCAAGAGGTAAAGCCAGCACTCTGGCCGTGAAATCTGTCGTACCACCTGGAGCAGAAGAGGCAATAAATGTAATCGGACGATTCGGATACTTACCAGAATCCTGGCCGTAACTAGAAACAGCTGCTTGACTTAACAAAATCAAGGCCAAATATTTGATCCAGGAAGAATAGATATGCATTGAACTAACTTTCAATTTAAGTAAATCAATTAACGTAAATCTTCTACATAAGCTGGGGCTGGATGTAAAGTGCAGCTACTACCAGCCTTGGCAACTTGTCCCGGCACAGGATGTCCAACAATCAAGGGAAGCTCACGAGCCAGACTTATTAGTTTAGGGATATTGATACCCGTATCGTATCCCATGGCATCGAGCATATGAATAGCGTCTTCACTGGAGATATTGCCGCTAGCTCCTGGTGCATAAGGACAACCTCCCAATCCACCTAAGGAACCATCAAACCGAGTGATGCCGGACTGCACTGCAGCAAGCACATTTGCCAAGCCCATTCCACGGGTATTGTGAAAATGAAAGGTTAACTGCAAGTTGCCAAACTGTTTTTGCAAATCCTCTGCCATTTTTGCAACCTGAGCAGGATGTGCCATTCCAGTGGTGTCGCAAATAGTGACGCCACGTACACCTAGGTCTGCAAATCGTTGAACAAAACCTTCTACTACGCTTTGCGGTACATCGCCCTCCATGGGGCAACCAAAAGCAGTTGATAGCGAAACATTGATGGGAGTTCTGCCATCTACATACCGGATCACTTCAGTCAATCCAGCAAAGCTTTTTTCTCGGCCCATTCGCAAATTAGCTAAGTTATGGGTTTCAGAAGTCGACATGACCAGATTAAATTCATCTGCGCGAGATTCAAAAGCACGCTCGGCACCACGTAGATTGGGAACTAGGACTGTGTATTCAACACCGGGTACACGCTTAATTTTGCCCATAACCTCTTCTGCATCGCGCAGCATTGGAATCGCTTTAGGCGAGGTAAATGAGGTCACTTCAATCTTGGCAAATCCACATTGGCTTAGTGCATCTACCAACTTAACCTTGTCATCCGTAGGAATGAAATTGGGCTCAATCTGAAATCCATCCCTAGTAACAACATCATTGAAATAAATTCTAGTCATAAGATTAGTTCGTTTGCTTAAGTGGTTGATTATTTAGTAAAGGCAATACCGCGCTCTTTTAAGGATGCTACCTGAGCCTCTGTTAAACCAATACTTTGTAAAATTTCATCGGTATTTTCTCCAATATCTGGAGCTAGAGTTTTAATTGATCCTGGGGTACGCGAAAGCTTCGGTAGCACGCTTGGAACCTCTAATTTAGTCCCATCATGCATCTGAATACTCTCGATATTGCCACGGGCTTTGTAATGGGGGTCGCTGACGATATCAGCGACGGTATATATTTTCCCCGCAGGAACGGCCACCGTATTGAGCAGATCTAGAGCTTGGTCAGTCGTCATTGTTTGGGCCCAATCACCAATCACTTCATCCAATTGCGCAACCCGCGCTACCCTACCGTCATTATTTTCAAGTGTTGGATCATTTGCTAAATCTGCTCGACCAATCAGATTCATCAGGCGCTTAAAGATGCTATCGCCGTTACCAGCAACCAACACATAGCCGCCGTCAGCACAAAGATAGGCGTTGCTTGGGGCAATGCCAGGCAAGGCACTTCCACCAGCTTGCCGCACCTCTCCAAAAGCACTGTATTCAGGCACCAAGCTTTCCATACAATTGAAGACCGCCTCATATAAAGCAATGTCAATGATTTGGCCTTTGCCACTCTGGTGACGCTCTTGAAGCGCTAATAAGATTCCGATCACACCATGTAATGATGCCAAGGTATCACCAATGCTAATACCAACGCGAACAGGCACCCGTCCAGGTTCCGCAGTTAAATGTCGCAAGCCACCCATTGCCTCGGCAACCACACCAAATCCCGGCTTATCTCGATAAGGTCCAGTTTGGCCATAACCACTAATTCTCAACACAATCAGCTTAGGATTGAGCTCAAGTAATTTCTCTGGATCCAGCCCCCAACCTTCTAGAGTGCCTGGTCGAAAATTTTCGATCAGCACGTCTGCTTCTTTGACTAGGGTGCGAACAATTTCTTGAGCTTCTGCCTGCTTTAAATCCAATGATAGAGAGCGTTTATTGCGCGACTGAACCTGCCACCAGACTGAGGTACCCTCTTTGAGCAAACGCCATTTACGTAGAGCATCACCAACTTTTGGCGGCTCAATCTTGATGACATCAGCACCAAAATCTCCCAGCGTTTTAGCGGCAAATGGTCCAGCGATTAACTGGCCCATTTCAATTACTTTTAATTTAGCTAATGGCTCCATATTTATCTTTAAAAAAATGATTCTCTATCTTATAGTGTTATTTTAATAAATAGAGTTCAGCATCTTGGAAGTTAACGCCGCTCTAATTTGCTGGACATCCATTAGCTAATTGCTTTCCAGCAATACGATCTTTAATCCAAGTCAGATACATAGGAGCTGAGACACCGGGAGTGCTAAAGTGGGTTTGCTCTCCTGGCAACTGGACTCTCTGTATGTTTGCACCCATAGCGCACATCTGCTTTTGATACAGCTCATGCTCAATTGGGGGAACTGCAGTGTCTTTAGTGCCCCAGTAAATAACAACTGGTACAACAGGCTTAACTGGCTGCACACTGCCATCAATTAAGGCTTTTACCCAGGCTAAGGAGTTGCTAGCCTGAGGCTTCAACAAAGACTTGTACTTGTCTCCATAGGCGTAATTAAAAGAATCCGCCATTACATGGACGCACTTATTGCTAGCTAATTTATCCACAAACTGTGCGCCCTCATCAGTCAGGATATCTGTCAACTTGAGATGTGGGTATGCGGCTTGAGCACCCCAAAGACCCATCACATAGTGAGCGAATAAAAATACATTCGGGACATTGGCCTGAGTAAATTCATTCATCAACTTATTCGCGCCAAGCTCATCAGTCGGTGGGTTACGGAGCATAGCTGCTTGATCATCTGGTGCCAAGCCAACAAACCCAAGATATTGAAGATTGTCTGCGGCAGTGCCTTGAAGGGCTTGGTAATCAAGCAAACTTGCAGCTGCCAGAATTGCTCCGCCACCCTGTGACCAACCATAAGCAATCGCCTTCTTACCAGCGCCAGGCTCTTTCATTGAGCTTGCTGCTCTTACAGAATTAATAACATCTCTGCCATTGGTCCCCGCAATCGCATATTGATGTTTACCGCCGCCGCCTAGCCCTTGATAATCTGTGGCAACAATCACATAACCTTCCTTAATGAATTGCTCAACATTCGGAATGCCGTAGTCGGTCCAAGAGTTGCCATCCGCCAAGAAATATTCATTCAAAGGCGAGGTTGGATCAACAACCTGGGATGGGCCACAATTTTGAGCCGATCCTGTGGTGCCGTGCGCCCAGGCCAAAATAGGTCTTCCTTCTTTTGGGGCAGCTCCCAGAGGAGCAATAATGACCCCCGTAGTAATAGTCTTGCGCTCAGCTACATCAGATGAAATGTAAGCAATTCTCCATGCTTGCGCGCCCTTCACTGATGTTTTAATTTTCTCTTGCTTTACGATTTGCCCTAATTTTCCTGCGGGGCTCATTTTTGTGACAGCTTCATAAAAAGGCGGAAGTGGTGGAGCCGCTTGAACGCACAAGGGAGTTAAACCAATAAAAAATAGGGCTGATAAAAATACCTTAAATACATTTTTCATAAAAAATCCCGTAAATACAATTAATCTAATAAATGCCCAGTCTTAACAAATATAGTGCATCCTTCTTTACTGAAAGGCTGATGGAAGCTTAGATGAGGGCTTCTGATCCATGAGCCAGCCGGATAGCGCCCATGCTCATCCTCAAATACACCATCCACCACAAAGATTTCTTCACCACCATAGTGCTTATGTGGGTTGAAATAGGTTTGGGGAGCCCATCGAACCAAAGTGGAGCCATTGCCCTGCCGCATGAGAGGCATTACATGAAGACCAGGAACCATCCCTTGATGCCAAGGCGCTGATTTTGTATCAACGAGCTCTCGCTCCACCTGCTCAACTCCAAGATGTCGTAGTTTCACAAAAAGAGTGCAACCCATTTGACTATAAGGGGCATGAGAGGATCCAGGGGGATTCATGATGTAGGTGCCAGCCGGATAGTCTCCAGTTTCATCGCTCAATACCCCATCAAGCACTAATATCTCCTCACCAAATTCATGAGTGTGCGTTGGAAAATGAGCATTAGGTAAATAACGAACGATCGAGCTTGCCTTTGCAATTTCATCGCCAACACGATCCAGCATGCGTCTCTCAATACCCGCCTCAGGGCTAGGAACCCAAGGTAAATCATGATGATTAATCACGACTCTCTTGCTGTAATCAGAGTTGATATTCATTTATTACATTCAGATATTTCAAATGATATAAAGCATAGCAAGCAATTGAATCTGACGCTGAGTAAACTCAATTTAATCTATCCATAGTTTTTCTTGCAACATCCTTTACCCAGGGTTGCTCATTCCAGTGCTCTTGGGCAAAGGCATCAATTTCTTTTTTGTGCTTTAAGGTAAGGCCAATCACATCCAAACCTTCCAAGAACATACGGCGATGCCTTGCTGACATGACAAATGTGAACTCATGATGGGTAGTGCGAACCTTTAGGTTCTCAATATCAATATCTAGGCTTATTGGTACACCCTTATCATCAGCCTCTTTCATTAAGGCTTGCACTTGTTTTTCAGGTAGAACAACCAACAATAAGCCGTTACCCATTGCATTGGAGTAGAAAATCTCCGCAAAGCTAGAGGCAATGACCGCTTTAAATCCAAACTGCTGCATCCCCCAAACAGCATGTTCACGACTAGAGCCACAGCCATAGTTTGAGCCTGCGATCAAAACATCCGTTTTTGCATAAGCAGGCTGGTTTAAAAAGAAGTTTTGCTTTGGCTCTCCATGCTCATCAAAACGCAGATCATAAAATAAGCCCTGTGCTAAGCCAGACTTATCGATACCACGCAAAAACTGCTTTGGCATCACCTGATCAGTATCAAAATTAGCAATATGCAAGGCGGCGGCGTGCCCATGAATTTTAGATAGCTTATGCATTTGCAGCTCCTTGTAACTTACGTACATCCGTAATCTTGCCCGTAACTGCGGCAGCAGCTGCCATCGCAGGACTCATCAAGTGGGTAATTGCACCTCTACCTTGACGACCTTCAAAGTTACGATTAGTTGTGGAGGCGCAGCGTGTGCCAGAAGTTAAAACATCATCATTCATGGCAAGACACATAGAGCAACCAGGCTTACGCCATTCAAAACCAGCGGCAATAAGCTTATCGGCAATTCCCTCTTGTTCCGCTTGAGCTTTGACAGCGCCAGAGCCAGGCACCACCATCGCTCGAACACCGGGGGCTACTTTTCGATCACCGATTGCGGCAATCACATTCCGCAAGTCTTCAATACGTCCATTAGTGCAAGAACCGATAAAAACGTGGTCAATTGGTGTGCCCTCTAATCTTTGACCATCAGATAGCTTGGTATATCTCAACGCTTGTTCAAGACTCAACTTATCAATTGGGTCTTGAATAGAATCCTTTGTTGGAATGGCAGCGTTAATAGCAATCGCTTGATCTGGGCTAGTTCCCCAAGTGACAAAAGGCGCCATATCGCTTGCATCGAATTCATATGCTTTTTCAAACTGTGCATCTGCATCTGAATATAAACTTGCCCAATGCACTAATGCACGGTCTTTAATCTCACCAGTAATATCAGGGCATCTTGCTAATACGTAATCAATGGCTGTTTTATCTGGTGCAATTAAAGCTCCTCGGGCACCTGCCTCCACTGCCATATTGCATAAAGTAAAGCGCGCCTCAGTACTCAAATCTGTTAGTGCAGACCCACTGAACTCGACTACGTAGCCAATTGCACCCTTAGCTCCAATCTGACTAATGATGTTCAATATCATGTCTTTAGAGGTGGTGCCAACTGGTAATGTGCCGTTGATCTTGATATGCATATTTTTAGCTAAGCGATATACCAAAGTTTGGGTAGCTAGAACATGCTCAACTTCGGATGTGCCAATACCAAAACCTAAGGCTCCTAAGGCTCCGTAGGTAGTGGTGTGACTATCACCACAAATGATCACCATACCTGGACGCACCATGCCATGCTCTGGCGATACGACATGCTCAATACCTTGTAATGGATGATTGGTATCAAATAAAGGAATATTGTGCTTCACACAATTTTTCTTCAGGTTGAGGGCCTGCAATGAAGAGGCTGGATCAGCAATCTTTCTAGGTATTTCATGATGGGTAGGAATGATATGGCTCACAACAGCGATATTCTGCCCCGGCATAAGCACTTCACGATCTTTTTCATCCAGACCTGAAAATGCTTGTGGACTAGTGTATTCATTCATCAGATGTAAATCGCAGAAGAGCAGCACGTTCTCCTCATCTAACTTCAATACCGTATGAGAATCCACTAATTTTTGATACAGAGTTCTAGCAGTCATCAACTATCTCGATTTAAAAATGTTGTGACTTTTTCCAGCAAAATCTCTGGTGCCTCCTCTGGAAGATAGTGCCCGCAAGGCAAGGTTTCACCAACCACACTTTGACATATTGCCTGCCACTCTTGGAGGGGCTTGAAGCATTTATCAACCACTCCGTCTGCACCCCAAAGCACCATTGTTGGCATCTCCAACTTCCTGCCAGCTGCAATATCCTCACGATCGTGAATTAGATCAATTCCAGCTGCAGCACGGTAATCCTCACACATCCCATGTGCTGCTCCAGGCAAGGCAATGCAGCGCATGTATTCGGCCAAAGCTCTAGGGTCAAAGGGCTTTAGACCGGCATGGCGCCTTCCCATTAAATCCCGAATGTAAGCTGCAGGATCGGCTTCAATGAGTCGCTCCGGCAGAGGCGAAGGCTGTATTAAAAAGAACCAATGCCAATAGGCTTTGGCAAATGCATCATTGGTTTTTTCATACATAGAGAGGGTTGGGGCAATATCGAGCATGATCAAGCTTCTGACTAAGGCGGCATGATCCATCGCTAAACGATGTGCGACTCGCGCACCGCGATCATGCGCCAGCACATCAAAACGATTAAATCCAAGCTGCTGCATGACTTCCACCTGATCCTGCGCCATCACCCTCTTTGAATAATTACTATGGTCACTTGTACCCTCTGGTTTAGAAGAGTCCCCGTAACCCCGCAGGTCCGTCATGACTAATGTGTGCTTTTTCATGAGCTCTGGCGCAACCTTATGCCAAATGGCATGGGTTTGGGGATGTCCATGCAGGAGCAATAGCGGTGAGCCAGTCCCACCTACATGGCCAGCAATTTGAATCCCATTGACTTCAAAAACACGCGCCTGAAAGCCAGGAAATAATGCATCTGATGACATAAGTACCATTCGTATATTGATTTGATCTACAGTAATACTAAGCTGATTTGTGTGGGCTTTTAATTTAATGTAATACAAAAAAGCCAACCCTTAAGTCAGCATTAATGTTACAAGTGAGGCCACTAGGGGGCAACTCTAGCACCACAGTCAAAAGTGAATATTTCAATCGCAATAACTTGGCTTCTGTAGAATAAAGCGCATGAAGCCAACAATCAAAATTGATTTTGTATCCGATGTTGCTTGCCCTTGGTGTGCCGTAGGCTTAGGCAATCTCAATCAGGCAATTGCCCAATTAAGTGACAAAGCAAATTTTGAGGTTCATTTTCGACCCTTTGAGCTCAACCCTAAGATGCCCTTGGGTGGCCAGGATGCCATTGAGCATCTCACCGAAAAATATGGTTTAACTGTAGAACAGGTCCAAGCCAACCAAGCAAATATTCGGGCCAAGGCGCTAGAGGCAGGCTTTGAGTTTCATCCAGAAGGTCGGAAAAGGGTTTACAACACCTTTGATGCTCATCGTCTTTTATATTGGGCTAGCAAAGAATATGACCTACAAAAACAGGCTAAGCTCAAAAAAGAATTACTCAATACTTACTTTTGCCTCGCAGTGAATTTAGATAAGCAAGAAAATTTAATAGATGCAGTACTACGTTCTGGACTTGATAAAGATAGAGCCCAAGAGATACTCAATGGCAAAGAGTTTACAAACGAAGTGCGAGAAGAGGAAGCAACTTACACAGGCGCTGGTATCAGCTCAGTCCCATCCATCATTCTTAATGGGGAATACCTCTTGCAAGGAGCCCAAGCTCCTGAGTCATTCGTAAATGCATTTGAGCAAATCCTTCAAAAGGAATAAAAAAACAAAACCCCCACCATTGCTGATGAGGGTTTGCTTTTCTGGTGGGCCCACCAGGACTTGAACCTGGGACCAAAGGATTATGAGTCCTCTGCTCTAACCAACTGAGCTATAGGCCCTAACCTCTCATTGTAA
>ERZ1022779.8-NODE-8-length-50823-cov-18.650370_pt1 | contig 50823 bp, 58 predicted proteins | sample MGYA00520900_ERZ1022779 | MGnify/ENA primary metagenome ERZ1022779 (study PRJEB33162, sample SAMN09537586) | freshwater metagenome | isolation source: freshwater | place: Canada:Alberta | collected 2017-07 | study: EMG produced TPA metagenomics assembly of the... | reverse complement strand
AATGGATGCTACGCCAGGACAATGTTTCTGAATACCTTCGCAAAGCACTACAGGCCTAAGTTTTTTAGGCTCTTTTAAGCTCTAATCAATTTAGTGCTTCTGGTGTGCAGAGGTTACCAGCTTTTCTGTATAAGCAATCGCGAGAGCTGAAAATACAAAGGTCATGTGAATGACGGTTTGCCACAGCAAAGTTTTTTCATCGTGTGAGGACGCATTAATAAAGGTCTTGAGCAAATGGATTGATGAAATTCCAATGATGGCTGTTGCCAACTTCACCTTGAGAACGCCTGCATTGACATGCGATAACCACTCAGGTTGATCTGGATGGTTCTCTAACTCTAAACGAGAAACAAAAGTCTCCCAACCGCCAACGATCACCATGACTAACAAGTTGGAGATCATCACCACATCAATCAAGCCCAACACAATGAGCATGAGTGAAGTTTCTGTCATGTTTTTCTCTGACATCATGCTGATGAGATGAGCCAGCTCTAACCAAAACTGCCAAACATAAACACCTTGAGCCACAATCAGGCCAATGTAGAGTGGCGCCTGTAACCAGCGGGACATAAATATCCAGCGTGGCAGTGGGCGTAGTTTCTTATCTATATAGGTTTGCTTGTCATCGATCATGTTTGGATTTTATCCATATTTATGACATTTTTATAGCCTCATTACACATATCTTGTGTAGGGGAATTCTGATGACTCTCGCCTTGACTAGGGAATAAGGAATCCGTGATTTCCTTATTCCCCTTCTAGGCAGCTGCTGCTTATTTTTTTCTCTACTGCTAATTTTTCTTACTGATACTTGCGGCCAAATACTGGAGTATTGCTACGCTCACTGCGCTTGGTGTTTTTCAATACTGCGCAGTAAGACAAAACCATAATCACTGCGAGTGAGATGCCGTTAAAGTTGTTTAATAGTTCCATTTGATTTCTCCTGATGTATTTCTGCGTTAATGAGATTGTGTTGCTATTGCTTATTACTGTTTTGTTTCTATGTGTTCAGAATATTGACTTACTAGCTCACGAAATGAGCTAGTAAAATTAGCTTTGTTATTTGTTGTTTTTTATTCATTTTTTTTCATTGTTTGTTTTATTGTTTGTTTCATTTTTTTGCTTGTCCTTTAGCGCACTACCGGCAACTCATCCCACTGGGTGGTGTAGTTCGGCGACCGGTTGTTTGATCTCATTTGCCAATCTTGCTTCGTTCCAGCTGCTGCGGTTTTAATGGCGGCATTACCAAAGCGGCTATTAATGGAGTCCATAGCCTTCATGAGTCCAGCGGACTTGCCTTTGACTTCCATGTCATCAAATAGCGATTGCTGCATCGTCGGCTTATCAGCCAAGAGATTCAGAATGACTCCCGCCTTCTTGTACTTAAAGCCTGCTTTGTAGATTTGCTTCAAACCGTTTAATGCAGCGCTAGTGAGCGTTAAGGTGTTATCACTAGGATCACTCAGAACTACTGTGATGCTTTGATGATGTTGTGGCTCAAATGGCTTATGTGAATTGGTTTGCACAAAGATCGTAAGCGCGCCCGTGACTGACTTCTGGCTTCTGAGCTTCTCAGCACCTCTTGCGGCATGAGTGGCAACGGACTCAGATAATCCTTCCAGTGAAGTGACTGGCTTGCCAAAACTTCTTGAGGAAATAATTTGTTGTTTAGCTGGCGCCACTTCTTCTAACTGCAGACAAGATACTCCGCGCAACTCATAGCAAATACGCTCGATCACAACGCCAAACTGTTGACGCATCGCTTGTGGTGATATTTGTACTAGATCAAATATGCTATTAATCTTGAGCTCTTTGAGTTTCTTGGCCGTCTTGCCACCAATACCCCATACCTCACCTACTGCCGTCTCAGCCATCCACTGATAGAGCATTGCTTTTGGCATAGAGCTGATGTCACACACGCCAGCAAACTGAGGATTCTTTTTGGCCAAGTGATTGGCTAACTTGGCAAGCGTCTTACTAGCCCCAATGCCAACACATACTGGCAAGCCTGTTGTATCTTTAACGTCTTGCTTGATGATTTGACCCAAGCTAGTGGGGTCAGCATATTGCTTGAGCACTGTCTCGATTTGCAGAAAGCTCTCATCAATGCTGTAGACCTCTAAATTGGGCGTGAACTTTCTTAAGACTTCTACTACCCTGCCGCTCATATCGCCATACAGGGTGTAGTTTGATGAATAGGCTTGGATGCCATGCTGCTGAGCCAGATCTTTCATCTGAAACCAGGGCGTACCCATCTTTACGCCTAGCGCTTTGACTTCAGCACTACGCGCTACGGCGCAACCATCGTTATTCGAGAGCACTACCATCGGTACATCTTCTAGCTTGGGAGCAAATACGCGCTCGCAAGATACGTAGAAGTTGTTCACATCCACCAGTGCGAAGAGTTGATTGGTTTGACCAGCTTGGTTCATGCGGATCTGCCGTTTCTGCTGCTAGCGTGACTGTACTTACGAACTACCCCAACAACTACGCCCCAGATTTGGAGTTCGCTGTTCTCATTAAAGGTAATAGGCTCGTAATTGGGGTTCTCGGGCTGAAGCTCAGTTTTGCCGCGTAATTGATAGAGGCGCTTGATGGTGTATTCATCATCCACTACGGCAACCACGATATCTTTATGTTTTGGCTTGAGGGCTTTATCGACCACCACCTTATCGCCATCACAAATACCTGCGCCCATCATCGAGTCCCCTTTGACGGTAAACATGAAGGTGGCTGGCTTGTTTTGAACTAAATAACTATTGAGATCGAGACCTTCCTCGGCATAATCGGCTGCTGGACTCGGAAATCCCGCTGAAATACGGTGACTCAGAAGTTTGAACTCATAGGCGTCGTGAACCGCTAAGACTTGTGGAGCCTGGCTTAAGGTCGCTTTTGAAGGGATCATTTGAGTCGTCATGTTTATTAATATACTGTATATCCATACAGTATATGTAAAAACCTTAAAAATGACGCTCTTTTTGTTGTTTTGCTGCTGACCACCCCCTTTTTCTAGTCATAAACCCCAAGTTCTTTAGTGGGGGAAGCATCACATAATGGCTTTGAGAGTGCATGTCAAAGCGCATGCACTCATTAGAAAATGGCAGTAGGAGACGAATGAAGACTTACAAAATAGCCTCGATTCCGGGTGATGGCATTGGCAAAGAAGTCATCCCTGAATGCGAGAAAGTATTAAACGCTTTAAGTAAAAAACATCCTCAGGTGGCCTTCGCCTTTGAGCATTTTGATTGGGGCGGCGACTACTACCGCAAGCACGGCATCATGATGCCTCATGATGGTCTAGAGCCCTTGCGCTCTAAAGATGCCATCTTATTTGGTTCGGCTGGTGACCCTGATATTCCGGATCACATTACGCTGTGGGGTTTGCGTCTCAAGATTTGCCAAGGCTTTGATCAATATGCCAATGTGCGCCCAACTCGCATTCTTCCAGGTATTGAGACCCCTTTGCGTCATTGCAAGCCGGAACAATTGGATTGGGTGATTGTGCGGGAGAACTCAGAAGGCGAGTATTCCGGGGTGGGCGGCAGAGCTCACCAAGGTCACCCGATTGAAGTGGCGTCCGATATGAGCATCATGACGCGCGTTGGCGTAGAGCGTGTACAGCGCTTTGCCTTTAAGCTCGCGCAGTCTCGACCCCGTAAACACCTCACCGTCATTACCAAGTCCAATGCCCAGCGACACGGCATGGTGATGTGGGATGAAATCGCTCAGTTAGTAGCCAAGGATTTTCCAGATGTAACTTGGGATAAAGAACTGGTCGATGCTGCTACTGCTCGCATGGTCAATCGTCCTGAATCACTCGATACGATTGTGGCTACTAATTTGCACGCGGATGTCTTGAGTGATTTAGCGGCAGCGCTTGCCGGCAGCTTGGGTATTGCTCCTACCGCCAATCTTGATCCTGAAAGACGTTACCCATCGATGTTTGAACCGATTCATGGTTCAGCATTTGACATTATGGGTCAGGGTTTGGCAAATCCTATTGGTACGTTTTGGTCCGCAGTCATGATGCTCGACTTCTTGGGAGAAAAGGAGCTTGGCAAAAAACTCATGCAAGCAATTGAAACTGTCACTGCTAACCCTCAATTACATACCCGGGATTTAGGAGGCTCTGCAATGATGAGTGATGTTACTAATGCAGTAATTCAGGAGATATCCAAATGAACGTATTTTCACTAATGAAGTTTGCTGTGCTCTCTTTAGGCTTTATCTCAGTGGTCAGTGCACAGCCATTCCCTGATAAAACGATTCAATACATCATCCCCTTCCCACCCGCTGGAGAGTCGGACTTGGTAGCACGATATCAAGCGGATATTTCTGCCAAAAAGTTCAAACAACCAATGGTGGTCATGAATCGCGCAGGTGCCGGTGGTGCGCTTGTCTGGAGTGCTCTTAATACCTATCCTGCCGATGGCACTACCGTAGTCGGCGTCAATATTCCCCATACGATCTTGCAGCCATTACAAGAAGGCATTCAGTACAAGACTGAGGACATCAGCGCAATCTACTACTACCACTTCACTCCAGATGCCCTCATGGTCTCTGCTGATAGCCCCTATAAAACCTATCAAGAGTTTATTGCCGCCGCTAAAAAGGAACCTGGCAAGATCAATCTTGCTGGCTCTGCACAGTACTCTGCAAACCACATGGCAGTAGAGCGCTTAAATAAATTAGCAGGCGTAAAAATTAATTACGTTCCTTTTAAAGGTACGGGAGATTTAATTACTGCCTTAATTGGGATGCACGTAGATGGCGCTATGGGTTATCTCCCCCTAGCGATTCAGCAAAAATCGAAGGTGCGCACACTGGCGATTGCTACTGAAAAACGCAATCCCGCCCTGCCAGATGTTCCTACCTTTAAAGAATTAGGTCTGAACTGGGTGGATGGCGCATACCGCGGTGTTGCAGTACCTAAGGCTACGCCACTAGTCTTGCAGCAAAAAATGTCGGATTATTTTGCACAGCTCAATGCCGATCCTGAAACGAAGAAAAAGCTAGAAGACTCGGGCTTTGTGATTGTAGATATCCCACTCTCTAAAATGCCGGCGTTTATGAAAGAGAAAATCCCCCAGGCAATGGAAGATGCAAAGAATGCTGGGATGATTAAATAATGACTGAATCAGTTGATAAAGCAATACATTAATTTGTCTTCATAAAAACAGAAGCTACCATGTCGGTAGCTTTTGTTTTGTGGGCAGAGTGAGAATTAAACATCACTCATAAAGTCACCGCCACCGCTGTCATCCCATGAGCTTGCACCGCCATCGTCCCAAGAGCCGGCATCACGCACGCCAAAGTTGGGATCTAAAGATGCTGGGCCGCCTACTTGATTCAGATTGGGGTTAGAGCCAGCATTGGAATGTCCGTTATCGTGACCACCCATCAGATTGCTTGCTAGTGCCTGACCAGCATACATACCAGCACCCAATGCAGCGCCAGTGGCAAGACTACCCATCAAGCCGCTACCCATACCACCTGCTGCTGGTGCTCCGGGGTATCCAGGACCGCCGGGACCACCAGGATAGCCAGCGGGGCCACCTGGAGTGCCAGGATAACCAGCGCTTGGAGCGTTGTAGACCTGTACTGCTTGATCTTTACGACGCTTCATCACAATGATGACGCCTACTACCAAGATGGCAATCAAACCCCAAAAGAGTGGATTACTGAAAATGGATGTCTGACTAGCGGCAGGTGCAACTTGAGTGTTAGCTAATTGCACTTGAAGTTTTTGTACAGACTCAGCTTGTGCAAATGGCAAACCGGGGGCTAAGTTTTGCGCTTTGATGAAATGATTGCGCGCAAGCTCTACCTTACCTTCTTTGAGATAAAGCTCAGATGCCACATAGTGCGCTTTTGCACTATTCGGATGGTTTTGGAGCACCTCTTTCATCATGGCATCGGCTTTAGCCATCTGCCCAGATTGCACAGCCTTGTATACCTCTGGCAAAGTTGCCTCAGCAAATACTGCGTTGCTAGTGAACAGTAGCGCTGCCGCGAATACGCCAACGAATAAATGGGTTACCTTACGAATGTTCATCAAGACTCCTTGTAGGATGTTTCGTGTGAATTTCATTATCCCTAGTTTGGGGATTTTTGCTATTCCCTACTCATATTGGGTCTTTAGCGGGGGATTTCAAGGTATTAATTGATAGATCGAAATCTTAATTTCCTTAATTTTTGTAGCTATATAAATTCATTGCTGATATGATTTAACGTAACTACAATATTTAGGATGAAATTATCATATGATTCGGCTAAAAATGATTCAAATATTCAGAAACATGGTTTATCGCTTGCAGAAGCGAGGATGCTTGAGTGGGTTACAGCCCTAGAGTGGATTGACGCCAGAAAAAATTATGGCGAGGAAAGGCGTGTAGCGCTGGCCCTAATGAAGCAACGCCTGTACTGCATTATTTATGTTGAACTAAAAATAGGTATCAGAGTTATTAGCTTAAGAAAAGCAAATGTTCGGGAGGTAGAAAAATATGAAAAAGAAAATAATTAGACCTACTGCTGCAGAAGATGCTGCAATCACAAAAGCCGCGATGGCGGACCCAGACGCTATTCCATTCACCGATGAAGAGTGGGAGAAAGCCAGGCCCACAATGGTTCGCGGTCGCGGCAGACCTCTAGGAAGCGGAATCAAAGAGCAAGTCACCCTAAGGATAGATAAGGATGTTTTAGATTTCTATAAATCTAAAGGCGAAGGCTGGCAAACTTTTATTAATCAGGTGCTGAGTGAAATCAAAAAAGAGGCCAAATCGATTTCTGCCGTTGAGAAAAAAATCATCAAGGGTAATTTAATTTCAAGCAAACTTAAAATTGCTGCCTAGAAATCTACTTAAATAATTTCCTTGAGATCCCCCTTTGAGGAGATTAAAAAGGCCTTATTAGGCTTATCTTTCCGAATACGTGCGAGCTCAGCCTGATAGCCCTGTAATTGCTTGCGGTATTTATCGTACTTCTCATCACCCTCTTCTGGAATCGTGAGCTTGTAATCCAGGATAGCCAAATGATCATCAAACTCTACTAGGCGATCCATGCGGTAGCTTTTACCTTGCTCGTCCGCTATATCAATCTCATTCCAGGCCTGCACCCACTGATTATCCGTAAGGTAAGGCTTGAGTATGGGCGCCTCCATGACAAGCTGGACACGCTCCATGAGTTTTTGGGCACGCTCTTGATCAATGCTGAGCCAATTCATGAGCTCTTGCTGGCTTGGCATTGCAACTACAGCTTGACTGCCAGAATGTGTAGTCAAGAACTCTAGTAGCCTATGAAAATGCGTACCCTCTTCCAAAATTTCTGGGTCGGGCTGCGCCACTGCTTGTGCTTGCTCTTTTGCCTTTGTGGCAATGGCTAGTGCACCGCTTTCAATATTGGCAATGGTCTCTTGATGGGATTGCTTGGCAGCGTCCCATGACAATTGGAAATGATTTATCTGAAATAGTTCGCTATCGCTAGAGATCACCTGCTCTTGCTTTTGCGGGATCACTTCACCCAATTGAGTGGGATCTAAAATTGCCATACCAGCTGCCAGCGCCCTGCCATACCAAGATTTTTGGCTAATGCCATCTCTAATGTGAGAGTGCACCCCACTAATCCATAAGCCTTGCTGAGCGCGCGTCATTGCAACGTACAGAACGTTCCAATTTTCATTCTCACTCACTTCATTCTCTTTTTGATAGATTGCTGCGCGCTTCTCGGTCAAAGACTTCGCGGTATATAGGGATAGATGGCTTGGGCTAGTTTCATCCGGAGACCAATCGAGTAGGACTCCGCGCTTCGGTGCTTTCCACTCGGTATGGTTAGTATCTAGCATGATCACAAATGGTGCCTCCAATCCCTTAGCACCATGAATAGTCATGAGACGTACACGCTGATGCTGATCTTCCTCGGACATCTCACTATCGAGATCTACCTCACCAATATCTTCCTCGGCTCCAGCCTCTACATCCCCTTCATCAGGCGTCTCATCATCGTCACCCCGACGCATCGCATTAATCTCTTCAATAAAGCGACTCAAACTCGGATAGCGACCGCCATCTTGATTTAAGGCAAGTTCCAAGAACGCGTCTAAATTAGCCAGTACCTGTGCACGCGCTAGATTTTGAGAGGCCACTGCGTAGCTGACTCGTAAATTACTCTCTTGATAAATCAGATCAAGCAGGTCATGTACAGGCAATACTTCACCTAAACTTCTCCAGCGCTCCAAATAGCGTGCCGCCTTCTGAATCTCGGACTCAGAACTACTTTGTAAAGCATCCCACCAAGAGGTTTGGGTTTGACCTTGGCTCTCGCTTTGGCTGTCACCCACATGACTACTGAGCTTTTGCATTTGCTGCTCATTAAAACTAAAGATGGGACTACGCAATACTTGCGCCAATGGCAAGTCATGCCTAGGAGATACCAAGACAGTGAGCAAAGCAATTAAGTCATCAATCTCTAAAGTATTGAGAAGACCACCGAGGCGAGAACTGTCATAGGCCAAACCTGCCTCGCGCAGCGCTCGTTCAAATTGCGGTAGGTAGGCACGACGTTTAACGAGCAAGATAAAGTCGCTAGCTCTTGCTGGGCGCCAACAGTCTTTGCCATCTTTTTTATCAATCACTTGGCGAGTTGCCAATATATGATGAATCAAGCGACTGACTTGTTGACCCTCCCAGTAGCGTTGCTGTACACCCACAGTAAGTCCTAAATCCTCAATAGGGTTATCTAAAGCATTGCCAGTGCGCTCAGCTTGATCTTGTTCTATACGCTCAATTAGCGGCAATAACATTGCCTCACCCTTAGCAGCAAACTCGTGCTTAGCAATACCCTCTATTGGCGCCTTCCAGTCGGTATCCTGGTTTGAAAACACATAACTTGATGGCACGGCATCCGTTAAAAAGATATTGTTCACTGCTTCGTTAATTGCATCTGCATTTCTGCGGGTGGTGTTTTTTTCTAGATACTTCGCTTGCAAAGTAGATTGCAGGAAAGTAGTTGCGCTAGTAAATAGTCTTGGGTCAGCGCGGCGGAAGCGATAAATTGACTGCTTCGGATCCCCCACAATAAATACGCTGGGGCGTGAGTCATCTTGTCCATAGCCCTCTAACCAAGATCGCAGAATCTGCCATTGCAGTGGATTGGTATCCTGAAACTCATCTATCAGAATGTGGCTGTACTTGGCGTCGAGCCTTGCTTGCAGGTAAGCGGCATTTGCTGGATCGGCCATCAACTGGCTCACACCAATCTCTAGGTCATCAAAGTCACGCACACGCATTGACTCTTTTGCCTTTTGCATATGCCCTAGCATGGCTTCACTCATGGCAAACCAAGCTGTGTTGAGTGCATAGGCTTCTTGATCATTTTGCCAGGCAAACCATGCCTCATATGCATCTACCCAAGCATTTCGAATGGAGGTGATCTGCGCTGGGTTGCCACCAGTTGCGGCAAGGTAATCACGCATGGGGGCAGACATATTGGCTATATCGTCTGATGGTGTCAGCGTGCTTATAGCGTAGAAACAACGTTGCCATTCATCTGCAATCTCTACGATAGATTGCCCTGCAGCGTGAAGAGCGATCGCCTGCTGAATCGATGGCACCCTTTTCTTTTGAGTGGCTGTGCCATTGCTAAAGCAATCGAGCATGAGCTGCAAATCTTCTTTAGTGCCAGGGCGTTGCCAAAACTCCTCTAGCGGGTTCGGTAGAGTGAGATTAGGCAGGCATTGCACCAAAGCGTCAGCTGGGGATAAGCCCCTAGCCTTGCATGAAGCTAAGAAGAATGTCCAAGCACCTCTTTGCTTAAAGAGGCTGTAATTACCCATCAAAAACTGATTCGTCTCAAAGGCGCCAAACTCTCTGAGTAAAACATCATAGTGTTTTTTAAGATCAGTAGGTAAATCTCCCCACCAATCTTGCATGCACTCTTCCTGCAAGCGCTTAGCATCTTCGCGAAGATTAAATCCAGGCTGTACTTCTGCTGAAATTGGTGCCGCTCCGAGAAGTCTTCCGAACCATCCATGGAAGGTATCAATCACAATCGATTGAGGACTCATTAACACCTTGAGGTAAAGCGCTCTTGCTTGCGGCAATAACTGCTTTGCTTGTGCATTATCCAAGCCCCTAATGGTGAGTTCATGCTTGAGTTGCTCATCAGTCATGTGAGAAAATTGTTCCAGCAATCCATACAAGCGGTCACGCATTTCTTGTGCGGCTTTGCGAGTAAAGGTCAGCGCTAGGATCTCTTGAGGCTTAGCGCCAGCAAGCAATAGGCGCACCATACGCGCAACTAGGAGCCAAGTCTTGCCGCTGCCCGCACAAGCAGAAACAATTACTGAGTTATTGGGGTTACAGGCTACAGAGTAATCAAACTTATCGTTCACCACATCCCCTTTCTACAAATTCCTCTAGCTTCGCAATACTGGCAAACGCTATCTGGTGCAAAAGCTTTCATGGGTTTGCGTGCCCATAAGACTTCTAAATCTTCACGAAGCTGCTCTGAAAATTGCTCCATCATCTCTGGCATCTTTTCAACTGGATGCGCTCTGACAATCCTGTCTTTGGCTTTTTTAAGATCTGCCTTTAGTGAAACCCACTCTGCCTGCTCAATAGTTCGCCCAGGAAGATGCGCTGCAATAGCATTCTCATTTACTGCGCGGGCATAGATTAATAATTGCGGGTCATCCAAAAGACGCTCCGCCCGCTTCTTGATTTTGGTGATACCTTGGTTCTTGTAATCAATGACTGCGGCAACATTGGACTGATTGGTGTTCACATCAAAGCGGTCAGCGCGCCCCGCAATCTCAATCTCCCTCTCGATACCATCAGCGTCAGTCAGTATGATGGTGAACCCGACTGATAGCTCAGCATCGTGATATTGCCAACCCTCTGCCTCACGCTGGAGTTGCCACTCTACAAAGCTAGGGATCTGCTTTTGCCAATCACGTAAAGTTCCAGTAACCCTGGCATCACCCTGAATCAAGCGCTCAAACTCTTTTTCTGAATGCTTTGTTAGATGCTCTTGCATCCACAGGCGGCGCGCATCTTCACCCCTCGCAACATTCGAATGGGATTTTTGCTCTTCTGTTTTTAATGCTTGGAAGAAGTTTTTAAGCAAGGCATGTAAAACCTGCCCTGCCAATGAAGCATCAAAGCCTTCCTCAAATTCTTTTGCCTTACGTAAACCCAAGATGCTACGGACATAGTAGCGATAAGGGCAATCTCTTAAAGCCTTATATGCACTAGGGGACATGCTAATCGGCAAAGCAATATCTGGATTAACCGTTGCGACTGACTCCTGCAATGGAGCGGAGTGATCTGCATGGGTATCAGGCTTTGCCTCTAGTATTGACCAACCTGGAAGTTGGGTACGTAAGCGACTAATCCAAGCTGACGGCCTGAGGGGTTCACCGCTTTTGCTCTTGCTTTGCCAAAGTAACTCAACCTGCGGGCAAGAGATTAACAATTGCGATAGATCTCTGGCCTGCTGAATATATTGCGCTGTAATGGTGGAGGCTTTTAATAAACGATTGAGCGCATCTGAGAAAAACAATGGCGGCTCAGAGAACGCTGGCAATTGCTGCTCATCACAACCAACTAAGACAAGGGCATCAAATTCACGCAAACGTGTTGAGCTCAAAGGCAGAATACTCAGCGTTGCTTCCGCTTGCTGTCCCACCTCTTGATAAGAGGCTTCTTCAATAACTGTCTTGAGTAAGCTCAGCCATTCTGGCAAACGCATACTAACTTGCCGGTAAGCTCCCGCGCCCAGATCAAAGGTCTTGAGTACTTCAAGCAATTGTTTTCCGGCAGAATCTTTTTCAAGCTCTTGTACCATACCCATCTCTTGTAGATTGGCATTTAGAAGCGCATAAGCATTTTCACAATCGAGTTTGAGTTCGAGCCACTGCGCATGATGTCTTTGTAAGCCAGTAAGCAACTCTAAGAGTAATTCATGGGGCACGCTACCGCGCGAAGATGAATAAGCATTAGCTCGCTCAATAGCCGTCCGAAAAGTTTCCCAACCAGACTTTGCTTGGCTTGCAATCAAAATATCTTCAAGCTGCGCAATTAGACTGATACAAGCCTGTGGCGGCTTTTGTAAGGTGTGCGCAATATCAAAAAATGGATTTTGTAAAAACTCGAGCAAGGCACTGGCACTCGGCCCTTCTTTTGGCGAGCGAATTAACTCTAACCAACTATTGAGCGAGGCAGCAGCACGAGTAGTGGAAAGTTTCCAACCGGTTTCATCACGAATGCGAAGGCTAGGGCCAAAGCGCGACAGCAATGCCCGCGCCCTTCTTGCGGCCAAACGATCTTGTGCAACCAGGGCGATATTCTTCTTGCCTGCAATTAAGTGCGCCTCAATTGATTTGGCTGCTGCCCAAGCTAGCTCTTCAAAGCGTCTTGCTGCTAATAGCTTCCAGCCATCGTGAAAGTTTGCTTGAACATTTTGATCAATCAGGATCTGCTGTTCGCTATCTACTGTTTTAAGTTGCCCTTCAGCATTTTGACCACTTAAGGCTTCAGACCACAGCGCTACTGAATGCCAATCCATTCCAATGTTGACTACAGGTGCAAATTGCGAATACTCCTGTAAATACTGCGAGATTGTCTCTTGATCAATTGGCTTAGGATCAGCAGTCTCTACCCAGATCAAAGGCCTTGCAAGAGCTTGATTGGTACTGGCTGCTTGAAGATGGGCTGCTAAGGCGATGTGTTTGCGCATCACAGGATCACCAGGACTACTGAGATAACGCCAGAAAGCTAATAACACTGTGGATTCTTGATCAACGACCTTACGAGATAAACCAACATAGGCTTTAGCGATTGCTTGATCTAAAAGTGTTTCTACTTTTTTCACCCATAACTCTGCATCGAGGGTTTGGTTTTGCACCAAGGCATTTATCTCACTTTGCATTAGTGGCACGACTGCCTCTGACAAAGAATCGCAAGCATCGATTACCGCCTGCGCTAATCCCCATGCACCCGCCTCACTCTCAGCTTTGAACCAACTTTGCAATGTTTTATGTTTGCGTAGATTGATGTAAACGGATAACCAACGCTCCAGATTCGTTTGCCTCTTAGGAAACTTCCATGCACCTGGCGCTGCTTCTAGCCAATCGTTAAAACTCATCACTTGGGGCAGGAAGGCAATATGGCTTGGTAGATTCTTGGGTCGGTACTTTTCTAGGGCAACTCTCACTCCCATTAATGGGCCTGCCGTACTCAGTACCACTAAGGGACGTTGTTTGGTTTGCACTGCACAATTCCAAATACCTTCGGCGAGCGATTTCAGAGCACCAGCGTTGGGCGCTATCGACCAAGTATGTGGCTGCTGTTGTTCGTTTAGGGTTGGAAACGGGTGCGGCATTAAGGTGAGTTCTATGGCTTCTTTTGAGAATTTAGGCAGAAAGTGTGGCTTATTGCTAATATAAGCGTTGTAAAGCAATAACTATATAAAACTAAATAAGACTAATTAAGGAATTTTCATGAGTGCCGGCATCAAATATGTAACTGACGCTTCTTTCGAAGAAGACGTTCTCAAGTCCGATAAACCTGTTCTCCTGGACTTCTGGGCTGAGTGGTGTGGTCCTTGCAAGATGATCGGCCCTATCCTTGAGGAGTTGGCTGGTGAGTACGGTGACAAGATCCAAATCGCCAAGATGAATGTGGATGAGAACCAAGGCGTTCCTGCCCAGTTCAATATTCGTGGCATTCCTACATTGATCCTCTTTAAGAACGGCACAGTTGCTGCTCAAAAAGTAGGCGCTTTGGCCAAATCCCAGTTGACCGCATTTATTGATAGTCATCTGTAGATAGTCCCAGATCACAGGTTCACTGGGTGAGCCTGTGGTTTTAGCTGTTTTTTAGTGTAGTATCTGTTCTATTAGTAGTTCAACGCACTCAAGTGCACCTCTTTTCTAGCAAGCTCCCCCAAATACTCCGCTTTTCCAATCTGTCTGATGTTCATCTAGGCAGCGATACCCCAAAACACATTTACACCCTTATCTATACCCGAGAACCACATGCAATTATCTGAACTCAAAATACTCCACGTATCCGCCCTGCTTGAAATGGCAGCTAGCCTGGAGATTGAAAATACGCAACGGATGCGCAAACAGGAGTTGATGTTCGCCATTCTGAAAAAGCGCGCTAAGGAAGGTGAATCTGTTTTCGGTGACGGCACCTTGGAAGTCTTGCCTGACGGCTTTGGTTTCTTGCGCTCCCCGGACGCCTCTTATATGGCTTCTCCGGATGACATCTATATTTCTCCTGCGCAGATCCGCCGTTTTAACCTGCACACTGGTGACAGCGTTGAAGGCGAGGTTCGCACCCCTAAAGATGGTGAGCGTTACTTTGCATTAGTTAAGGTAGACAAGATCAACGGTTTGGCTCCTGAAGCATTGAAGAACCGCATCATGTTCGAGAACTTAACGCCTTTACACCCAAATCGCGTGATTCAATTAGAGCGTGACATCAAGGCGGAAGAGAATTTAACTGGCCGCATCATCGACATGATCTCCCCGATTGGCTATGGCCAGCGTGGCTTGATCGTGTCTTCACCTAAATCCGGTAAGACCGTAATGATGCAGCACATTGCGCATGCGATATCTGCAAATAATCCTGATGCGATCTTGATCGTGCTCCTAGTTGATGAGCGTCCTGAGGAAGTGACTGAAATGCAACGCTCGGTACGCGGTGAAGTCGTTGCCTCAACATTTGATGAGCCAGCTGTGCGTCACGTTCAAGTTGCCGAGATGGTAATTGAAAAAGCCAAGCGCTTAGTTGAGATGAAAAAAGACGTCATCATCTTGCTTGACTCGATTACTCGTCTGGCTCGTGCTTACAACACTGTCATCCCCTCATCTGGAAAAGTACTCTCTGGCGGTGTGGATGCCAACGCATTGCAACGTCCAAAACGCTTCTTCGGAGCCGCGCGTAATGTGGAAGAAGGTGGCTCGCTCACTATCATTGCTACTGCCTTGATTGAAACGGGTAGCCGTATGGATGACCTCATCTACGAGGAGTTCAAAGGTACCGGCAATATGGAAGTGCACCTTGAGCGTCGTTTGGCCGAGCGTCGTGTTTACCCATCGATTAACCTCAATAAGTCCGGCACCCGCCGTGAAGAGTTGTTGGTTAAAGCTGAAAACCTTCAGAAAATCTGGGTATTGCGTAAGTTATTGGCCGATATGGATGATATTGAGGCAATGAACTTTATCGTCGATAAGCTCAAATCCACCAAAAACAATGGTGAATTCTTTGATTTAATGCGTAAGGGCGGCTAATTTAGGCTCTCTAAGTCGGTAAAAGTGCGCTTTGTTGTTGATTTCATGGCATAATTTCGCTTTTACCGCTTTAATAATTGCATTTAACTTGGGTAAGTATTTAGGCCTCGTATTTTGTACCTCGCCAAAACGGCTGCCCGCTAATAGGATCAATAATGAAACCTGGCATTCACCCCGAATATCGTGAAATCGTCTTTGTAGACGTTTCTAATAACTTCAGCTTCAAGACTCGCTCCACTATGTCTACTAGAGAGACAATCAAGTGGGAAGATGGCAAAGAATATCCTTTGTCCAAGATCGAGACTTCATCGGAGTCACACCCTTTCTACACTGGTACCCAGAAGATTATGGATACTGCCGGTCGTGTTGAGAAATTCCGTCAGAAATTCGGTACTAAAGCGGTTGCTAAAGCTACTGGTGATGGCGCTGCTAAAACAGCTGAGAAAAAAGCTGCTGCTGCAGAAGCTAAAGCTGCTGAAAAACCAGCTAAGAAGAAGGCTTAATAATAGGCCTACTCAATTAAGGGGCTGGGGTTTAGATATTCACTATTCACCCTCCTCTGCGAGATAATCAAGGCAGCGTTTGCTGCCTTTTTTATTGCTAGTTTTTTATGGTTAAACTCACCGCCGCCGCCACCACCTCCATTCCACGCATCATTATTTTTGCGTTAACTTTAGTCTATGGTTTTGCTGGCCTCTTTCTGCGTGACCCTTGGAAGAACGAAGATGCCATCGGATTTGGTGGCATGTGGGCTTTGCAACACGGCAAAGCGCTTGATTGGATTGTTCCGCACCTTGCGGGGCGCGATATCTCTCTTGGCGCACCCTTTCCCTACTGGCTAGGTGCCACCCTAATGGATCTATTTGGTCCATTGATTGGCATGGCCAATGCGGCACGCCTCTATGCGGCAGTTTGCTTCTTTGCTGCCGCTCTAGCCATTTGGTATGCGACTTATTTATTAGGACGTCGCCCAGAGGTGCAGCCGATGGTACTGGCAGTGGGTGGTCAACCGGGTCGTAAAAATTACGGCATGACTTTGGCTGATGGCGCTCTATTGATTTTCTTAGCTTGCGTTGGACTTGCGCAACGTGCACATGAGACTACGCCGATGATGGCGCAACTGATGGGCATCAGCATTGTTTTGTACGGCACCGTCCGTGGTTTAGATAAACCTTGGCAAGGTGGCTTTTGGACTGGTCTTGGTATTGCGATCGCTGCCCTTTCAAGCAATCTCACACTGAGCCTTATTATTGTGAGTTCCACCATCATTGCAGTGATTGCGAGTAATGCAAAGTTACGTTTTCGTTGGACCTTAACTAGTACTGTTTTGGGTTTGATTGGTTTTGCGATTTGGCCCGCACTTTGGTATCTCGGTAATCTCACCCCTGAGTGGCGTCATATCGCCGAAGAAGGCTGGCGCAATATGCCAGAGATGCGCGCAACACCTTCTATTGAATCCCTAGGATTTTTAAGCGTTAACTTCTGGGCCTATGCCTGGCCGGTTTGGCCATTGGCCATCATCTCACTCGCGCACTGGGGTCGAGCAAAAGAGGCGGGGCAATGGCGCGCTCCACATCTGTGTATTCCGCTAAGCTTGTTTATTGGTTGTTTGATTTATGTTCTGTTCCGCTTAGAAGCAAACGAACATGACCTCATTATTTTGATTCCGAGTTTGTCTATCATTGCTGCATTTAGTTTGCCGATTCTGAAACGTGGCCTAATTAGCTTTATTGATTGGTTTGCGATGTTTAGTTTCACCATCATTGCTTTGGCCATTTGGATTATTTGGCTAGCAAAAGTGACTGGCTTCCCAGAATCCACTGCTGCCAATTTGGCAAGATTATTACCTGGCTTCCAGGCACAGTTTGATTACATTGGTTTTCTTATTGCCCTTCTAATTACCGGCATCTGGTTGGCAATTGTGCGCTGGAGAACTTCTCGCGCCCCTAAAGAAATCTGGCGTTGCCTCATCATCTCAGCCTCTGGCACTACGTTGATGTGGGTTCTCTTGATGACTTTGTGGTTACCAACAATTAATTACGCTAAGACCTATCGCTACGTATCCGATCGCCTAGTTCAAATTATTGCCAATACACCAGGATGCATTGACACCACTAATCTAGGTCCAGCTCAACTAGCTTCATTTAGTTATTTCACAAAACTGCCTTTGCGTGATGACTCCAGCTGTAATCTGATGTTGACTCATAGCTCTTTAGAGGCCAAGGCATACGCCAGCCTTAATAAAAAGAAAATTGAATTACTCTGGGAAGATCGCCGTGCGTCTGACCGTGATGAGCGTCTGCGTCTCTATCAAATTACCCCTGCAGGCAAAGAATAAAACGTGTTGCACTTTAAATTATCGCGTCTGCGCGAGGATATTCCCTCCCTTCTAAAACTTGCTGGCCCACTACTGATTGGTCAGTTAGCAGTGATTGCCTTTGGTGTTTTAGATACTGCGATGACTGCGCGCTATTCTGCCGATGACTTGGCTGCTCTGGCGATGGCTTCAGCTATCTTTATCAGCATCTATGTTGGTCTGACTGGCGTGATCTCTGCCCTCGCCCCAATTGCAGGACAACTCTTTGGCGCTAAGCGTTTTGGTGAGATTGGTGAAGAAGTACGTCAAGCCACCTGGCTCGCTCTTGGCCTCACCTTATTGGGTACTGCAATCTTGCTCAATGCAGATTACTTATTACAAATCTCTCAGGTAACGCCAGACATTGAGGGCAAGGCTAAGCTCTATCTGAATATCCTTGCAATTGGTTTACCCGCCAGTATGGCCATGCGCGTGCTCATGGCGCTTCACAATGCTGTGTCAAGACCAACCGTCATTACGGTAGTGCAACTGATTGGTTTGGGCTTAAAACTACCACTTAATCTCTTATTTATTTACGGGGGCTTTGGCATTGAGGGTATGGGCGGTCCAGGTTGCGCAGTAGCCACTGTCATCATCAGCTGGTTCTGGCTCATCATCACTCTGGGCTTTGTACTCTTCGATAACTTCTATAAGCCATTCAAAATCTTTGTATGCTTTAGTTGGCCAAACTGGCATCGCATCTGGACCCTACTCAAATTAGGTGCGCCCATTGGCTTTAGTTATTTAATTGAAGTGACCTCCTTCACCTTTATGTCACTCTTTATTGCGCGCCTGGGTACTACCGCTTTAGCTGGCCATCAAATTGTGGCCAATATGGGAACGGTGATTTATATGGTGCCCTTATCCTTATCGATTGCCACAATGACTTTGGTATCGCAATCGATTGGCGCAGATAAACAAGAGCGTGCAGAAGAAATTGGCTGGTCGTCGGTTTTCTTCACAACGACCTTGTGTGTTTTTATTGGTGTGATGGTGTGGATTTTTAGAGTGCAATTGCTAGATCTTTACGACCCACCGGAAGAGGTGAAGGTATTTTCTATTCCACTCTTTTTGTTTATTGCTTTTTACCAGCTCTTTGATGCCCTGCAAGTGACTGCAGCATTTATTCTGCGTGCCTATCGTATTGCCTTTTGGCCTATGCTGATTTATGCAGGCTCACTTTGGGGTGTTGGACTTGGTGGTGGCTACTTGATGGGCTTTAATGCCTTTGGCAATACCCCGGAGTTTTTGCAAGGTGCTAATGGCTTTTGGGCTGGCAATAGTATGAGCTTAGGATTGGCTGCACTGTTATTACTCTACCTCTTTAGAAGGACGGCAGCACGATTTGAGAAAACGCATCCGCCGGTTGAGGTTTAATTACAGTAAATTGTTTTACTGAATGGGTTTAAATCCACTGCTTGGAGGTCTGTAGTTAGAACTACCACCCTGCGATGGATAGCTCGGTACCTGATTACCCTTGGAGTACATGCACTGCTGATAAGCGATGTTGTATTGCGCCTGAGCCTGATTTTGTTTACCTGAAGAATTCATGGCACCCATAGCTGCGCCACCGAGCAAGCCAACACCAGCACCAGTGCCAATGTTCTGACTACTACCCCCCTGAATCACTGCACCAGCAGCCGCGCCTAAGGCAGCGCCAATGGCAGCACTAGTTGCACCTTCTTTTAAAGCAGCATTACTAGTATCTTTAATTGCATTTGCGGCAAACTCACGGCACTGCTGATCGTCCTGCTGGAACACATCAAAAGGTTTGCCTTCACGCGGCATGATCGCAATGGTTGGGCCAGTTGGTGCAGAGACACAAGCAGCTAAAGAGGCTACAGTGCTGATGATGGCCAAAGTCAGTACGGCACGTTTCATATTCATTTCCTAAATTGAGTCACTTAGTTAATTGCTTAATTTTGTCTGTACTGTTTGGTAGGCGCGTTCCCAGATGGCGGCATCGCCGGCTGAGTTTGCCAACCTGATGCACAACTTTGCACGTATGGGAAATATTGCTCACTCGCCGCACAGTAATACCAAACTGGCGCCTGAGGCTGGGAAGCTAAAACCATGGGCTGCTGAGGAGCTGCATAGCTTACTACTGGTGGCGCCGCATAAACCACGGGTGGCGCATAGTAAGCACCAGCATAAGGGTAACCATAGCCAGGACCGTAATATCCGCCTCGCCAGCCTGGACCCCATCCACCACCATAACCTGGCCCGTATGCTGCTGGGCGCCAACCACCGCCATGGCCACCACCGTAACCGCCCCCAACGGAGACCGCCCAACCAACATTACCTGCCTGAGCTGGTTGTGGCGCAAGCGCTAATAATCCCGCTACCGTGAGGAGCGCCAGCATCACTTTAGAGATGCTAATTGGGTATTGCAGTTGAGCTGTTTTCATAGTGGACCCTTTGAATTGCTTACCTTCTACTACCTATAACGCTCCATCCAAACCTAGGCTGACAGGAATTGGGTATTTATTGAGATATTTATTACTTTGCTGCATCGAACTACTACTCTAATTTTGCGCCTGATTTGTAAATAACCCTACCCCATTTATTGGTCTCGGATTGAATCAGCTTATTGAGCTCTTGAGGGCTTCCTGGCGCTGGCTCCAAACCACTAGCGCGCAGCTTGTTTTTGACTTCGGTCTGATTGAGGGTTTGGCGAGTCAAGGTATTTAAACGCTGTTGTAAAACTGGGGGTAGATTTGCTGGCGCCATGAGAGAGAACCATGATGTAGCCTCAAATCCCGGCAAGCCTTGCTCTGCCATTGTCGGAATCTCTGGAGTTGCTGGTGAGCGTTTTAAGGTCGTTACTGCCAAAGCCTGAACCTCTCCTGCCTTAATCAAAGGTAGCGATGAAGACAGGTTGTCAAATAGCATAGAAATACGTCCGCTGAGGAGATCGGGCAAGGATTGGGCTCTTCCTTTGTAAGGAATGTGACGAATCTGCACGCTAGTCATTTCTTTAAAGAGTTCGCCAGACATGTGCAATGAAGTGCCGACACCAGAAGAGCCAAAAGTAAGCTCATTCGGTTTAGCTTTGGCAAGCTCAATCAGTTCATGAAGATTGTTGATGCCCAACTTCTTATTCACTACCAATACATTGGGCGTACTCGCCAAAAAACTAATGGGCGTGAAATCATTGATCGGATGAAAAGACAACTTGTCATAAAGAGCGCCGTTGATTGCATGGATGCCCACCGTGCCAATCAGAAGTGTGTAGCCATCTGGCTCGCTCTTAGCTACTAGGTCAGCGCCAATATTGCCGCCGTAGCCGGGACGATTTTCTACTAGCACTGGTACACCTAAACTTTTTTGCCAACTCTCAGCCAGTACCCGCGCCAAAATATCGGGCGCTCCACCTGGCGTAAAGGTCACTACAATTTTGATAGCCTGTTTAGGCCAAGCAGTATCAGCTTTGATTGTTTGGGATTTGACAGGACCAGTAAGGCCTAAGCAAAGCAGCAGAGCTACAAGATACTTCACGGAAGCCGACTTAAAAACCAAAACGTGTACGCAACCAAATCCATCCCTCGTATTTAACGGGATCGTCAGCACAAGGGCCAATGCCGCATTCCAACAGAGTGGAAGCTAGGTTAGCAAACACTAAAACAATAAATAGCATGATTAATGTATTGGCAAGCAGTGAACGCGAGCGCACGTCTCGGTTAGGTAGCATCAATAGAATTGCGAGTCCTGCGATGAGGCCAAGGTAAGCCACAAAAGCCCAAGTGTAGAAGTGCAGTTCCAAAAAGGTGGCGCCAAATCCTTTGTCTCCTGGCAAAACATGCAAGAGCACTTGGCGTAATGACACCATCATGCCAACCAAGCCGCCAATGATGCCCCAGCCGTAGTGAGCAGAATGCGCTCCACAACGAATATTGAGCACCAATGCAAAACCGATAATCACAAAACCCATGCGTTGCATAAGGCACAGTGGGCAAGGCAATTCACCGAAATACAGTTGGTCGACAAAGGCATAAGACAGCATGCCAATAATCGCCGCTAAAGCCAGCTGATTACCAAGACCTGCTAGAGAAAAAGAAAATTGCTTACTCATCTTCATTAGAAATTCAGATTGAGATGACTGTTGGCATGAATGCGGAACCAGAACAACAAAATGCCAACGGTAATAGCAAGTACAACTAAACCTGCCAGACGTTTCTCAAACCACACAAGGACAAGACCGATAAAGGCTGTCAGGAAAGGTAGAAACATATACATGAATGAATTCTATCGCAGGTCGATCCAGACCCAATAACAAGTGACTCAAAGGGTCTTTTGTATAGAATGAGTTTATAAAATCCAACCCACCTTGCATCGACCTCCCATTACACAAAAAGGTAAGCAAAGATAGGTCAGCGATCGATGACCGCCTACATTAGGATTTCGAGTTTAAGAAATCCACTACCGTCTGAACAAAAATATCCGGCACTTCAATATGGGGAATATGTCCGACATTATCCAAAGGGACTAACTTGGCATTCGGAATCGCCTGCGCTGCTTTACGACCCAACTCAGGAAAATTACCCAAAGACTTAACCGCTTCAGGCGGAGCAAAGCGACGACCAAATACGGTTCTGTCTTTCTGGCCTATGACTAACAGTACCGGCATCTTCAATTGAGGCAAGTCACCCACTACTGGCTTTTCAGCAATCATCTGATAAGTTAACACCGAGGTCTTTGCATAGGCCGGGTAGTCAGGCCCTTTTTGAATCCTGACATACACCTCTACAAATTGCTCAAAGCTCGGCTGCCATACTGGAAAATAAGTCTGCAAGAAACGGCGATAACTGGTTTCTGTTTGCGCCATTTCTAGCTTGAGTAGATTGTCATTCGTTTGTGGTGGAATATCCTTGCTGTAGTCCTCAAGACCCAATGGATTTTCTAAGATCAGTTTCTGGACAGTTTTGGGATAAAGGCGCGCATACCGAATACCCACCATGCCACCCATCGAGTTGGCAATTACTGAAGTCTTACTAATACTGAGCGATTTCAACAGAGCTTGGGTGTTCTGAGCAAGATCATCAAAGTGATATGCGACATCTGGTTTGGAAGATTTACCAAAGCCAATCTGATCAGGGGCAATCACTCGATAGCCTGCCGCAGTCAATCCTTTGATCGTAGGCAACCAATAATCGCTTGAAAAGTTCTTCCCGTGAAACAAGACTACTACACCCTTCTGCTGACCAACTGCAGGCACATCCATATAAACCATGTTGGCAGGCTGACCCTGAAGGGAAGTTTTAAATTCTTTAGTGGGATAGGGATAAGGCCAAGCACTGAGGCGTAAATCTAAAGGACTTGCGTTGGCATAGCGACTGGGTGGTGGAGACTCCGCTTTAGGCTGATCAACCGTTGTACAGGCCGAGAGGAAGACTCCGCCAACGCACATCACCAAAGCGATTCCTAGTGCCTTTATTTTCATCTCCACCCCTTTGCCTGTTTGAACTACTTGAAATATTTAAACGATCTTGATTTTCAGAGGGCTGAGACCTTCAACTAATCCTTCAAGTACATCACCTTTTTTTACAGGGCCCACACCAGCAGGTGTTCCAGACATAATCAAATCACCTGGCTCAAGCGTAAATAAAGTAGAGAGGTATGCAATGGTGTCAGGAACATTCCAGATCAGCTGGTTTAAGTCGCCCTCTTGGCGCACTTCACCATTGACCAAGAGTTTGACTGTGCCTTTAGTCGGATGACCAAACTGAGTGGCGGGAGTTAGCGCTGCACATGGGGCGGATTGATCAAATGCTTTACCGGTATCCCATGGGCGGCCCATTTTTTTAGCTTCGCCTTGCAAGTCACGACGAGTCATATCCAACCCAACACCGTAACCATAAACATACTCTAGCGCTTTATCCGCAGGAATATTGGCGCCGCCCTTACCAATCGCGACAACCATCTCAATCTCATGATGCACGTCATTTGACAGGTTTGGATATTGCATATCTTTACCATCAGCAACGATCGAGTTAGCTGGCTTCATAAAAAAGAATGGCGGCTCACGATCGGGGTCATGACCCATCTCACGAGCATGATCTGCATAGTTACGCCCAACGCAATAGATGCGATTCACAGCAAAACGGCGGGTATCGCCTACTACAGGTAGTGATGGAACGATGGGTGGATCGATAACGTATGTGGTGCTCATGAATTGCCTTTGTGATGAATGTCTAATTTTTTAATCATTCTGATCTGAATAAGTGATGATATTACTTGAATCAATGTCATTGCTGCCCCTTACTGCTCCTTACTACGGAGCTTGAGCACGAGAATGCTCAGAGCTAAGGCAAAGGTCAAGGCGTTAGCCAGAATCAAAGGCCACTTCTCAATAATGAGACCGTAGATCAGCCACAAACCTACCCCAGCAGTAAATAAGCTATACATCCCCACCGAGATCCCTGAGAGATCACGGGTGCGCCAAGATTGAATAGCCTGTGGCAAAAAGGCAATTGTGGTTAAAAATGCAGCGCAGTAACCAATAATCTCAATCTGATGTGGCAATAAATTCACGCGCTTACGGCTTCTTATTCAGGCTCGCTTTACGCGCTTCAATTTCTTTATTGATGGCCGCTAGGGTTTTTGCGTCAGGAGTCTTCCAGTTACCACCCGCCTTATTGACCATATAAGCCACTGCCTCTGAGAATCCTTCTACCGTGAGATTGGGGTTACCGCCTTTGGCTGGCATTCCTCTCACGCCAACATAACCGTGTGCAGTGAGGGTGACCTGACCTTCCGCAATCAATGGAGCCCATTGAGCTTTATCACCAAACTTGGGAGCCTTGAGAACGCCAGCGCCATGGCAGCCTGCGCAGACTTGCTTATAAGTATTCTCACCAGGTTCAGCAAGGGCGGCTAATGGGGAGAAAAAACAAGCGGCAAGAACAAAGGGGTGAAGGAGCGATTTCATGGGTAGCTTCTCTAAGATAAGTGGGTATGACTCATAATTTATCTCATTTTCAGTCAGCGCACTCAAACAAGGCATAAATACTGCCTGTACCTCTTGCGAGATCTATTAACGCAATAGTTTATTCTTTAGATAATGCAAAAATTAATTCAAGGCCAGACAATCAAAATGCTTAAATCTATTCGTTCCTCGATTTTTTTATGCTCACTTTTACTTATCACAAGCATATCCACACTGTCAGCTAGTCCAGCTTTTGCCCAAGATAAAAGTATTGTCCTTTCTTCAACCACCTCCACAGAGCAATCTGGTCTTTTTGGATTCATCTTGCCAATCTTCAAAATGAAGAGCGGGATTGATGTCAAAGTAGTTGCTGTTGGAACTGGTCAAGCCCTAGACATTGGACGTCGTGGCGATGCAGATGTCGTGTTTGTTCATGACAAACCTGCCGAAGAAAAGTTTGTTGCTGAGGGCTTTGCCACAAAACGTATTGAAGTTATGTACAACGACTTTGTCTTGATTGGGCCTAAATCAGATCCCGCCAAAATTGGCGGTGGCAAGGACATTAAAGTCGCATTTCAAAAGATAGCTACAGCGCAGGTACCATTCGTATCCCGTGGTGACAAGAGTGGTACAAATGCAGCTGAATTGCGCTACTGGAAAGATGCTGCTATCACGGTGACTCCAAGCGCCTGGTACAAAGAAACCGGCTCGGGTATGGGCCCAGCATTAAATACGGCTTCCGCAATGAATGGCTATATCTTGGCTGATCGCGCTACTTGGCTTTCTTTTAAGAACCGTGGCGATTTGACAATCCTGGTGCAAGGCGACCCAAAGCTATTTAATCAATACGGCGTGATGTTAGTCAACCCAGCCAAATTCCCGCATGTGAAAAAAGCAGAAGGCCAAGAATTCATTGACTGGATTACTTCCAAAAATGGTCAAGACGTGATTGCCAGCTATCAAATTGGTGGTGAGCAACTCTTCTTCCCAAATGCCAAGAAACAGTAGAGCAAATACATTGCTTCGGTTAAGACACAAGGCCCGCATTGCGGGCCTTGCACTTTACTTCTTTAGCATTTACTAATGCCAAATTGAATATTACATGCTTACTTCTTTGGTGTTACGAAACCAATTGCCGTGTCGTCAACGAACTCAACCAATACGTCATCACCAGCCTTAAATTTCTCAAGACCTAAAACGCTTTGATCTACTTTCACTTTTTGCTTCTCGCCTGATGGTAATGTGAATGTCACAACGCGAGTCTTTGCATCGATCGTAGTAATTTTCACGGTGGCATAAACGGTATCTGTTGTCTCTTCAAATGGCTTAGCTGAACCTTTACCAGCGATCACAACAGAGCGAACACCTGAAACACCTGGTTTTGCATCCTTAGGAGCAGCAACCAAACCAACTGCAATCGCTTGAGCGTGCTCAACCACAAACAGATCGCCCTTCTTTACCTTATCCAAATCATTGACTTGCTTGGATACGTTCATTTGAGCCAAGTTACCGTTAGCGTCCTTCAGTACTACGATGCGCTTCTTTACGTCCACTGAATCAACAGTAGCAGTCAGTACAACTGCTTCGGCTGCCAAAGGCAACATTTTTGCTGGTGCTTGAGCAAACACTGAACCTGCAACAACTAAACCGAGTGAGGCAACTAATGTAGCTAGTAAAGATTTCTTCAAGATAACTCCTAAATAAAGGTTTTTTAAGGAGTGCCAGTCTCTGACACCTCCGATTCATTCTAACCATGAATTGAGTTACTTTTAAGTCTTAGAGATCATATTTACACCTTAAATGGGTGCAATTTGCTACATTAGAAGCCTTTATGACTCATTCGCAGACCCCTATCGTAATCCTGCTTAAAACCTGGCAGGATGCCAAGCTAGATGCTTACCCCATTCGAAAGTGCGTCTTTGTTGAGGAGCAAGGCGTTCCAGAAGAGATGGAGCTCGATGAATTCGACCTCAATGCTCAGCACGCGCTTGCCTATGCAGGCCCAGAATGTATCGGTACAGCTCGTCTGGTTACTCTATCTGGGAGTGTTGGAAGCATTGGAAGAATTGGACGCATGGCGGTATTGCCAAAGCATCGAGGGCAAGGTATTGGTAAACAACTGCTGAAGGGTTTACTTAAAGCATCCCAATCCCAAGAAATCAAACAAGTCGAGTTACATGCACAGGTATCCGTGATCCCGTTTTATGAGCAATTTGGATTTATTGCTCAAGGTGATGTTTATGAGGAAGCCGGCATCCCACATCGCGATATGATTCTACGTATCCAACAGTATTGAAATTACCATGACTCAGACTAATCACCCGCCTTTCCTTTTTCGTGTTTGCTACTCCGATACGGATGCAGCAGGCTTTGTATATCACGCCCGTTATTTAGAGATCTTTGAGCGCAGTCGCTCAGAATGGCTTCAGCAAAGAGGCTTAAGTCCAACAAAATTAGTCAATGAGTTTGGTATTCTTCTTCCCGTTCGTGAGATCACTATGAACTTTCATAGGCCGGGACGCTTAGATGATCTGTTCAGTATTGATCAAATCATTGAACATCGTGGTCGCACTCAAATTGCAGTGAAGCAAACTGCTAAGCGGATTGTTACAGGTAGCGAGCCGGAGCTGATTGCCAGCGCTGTTCTGCATATTGTTTGTGTGGATACTACCACCCTTAAACCTAAGGGACTTCCCGATTGGCTATTTGCAGCCGATCAATAAGACTTCAATTTAGGAGCATGCATGCAAGAAGGAAAATTACTGAGCTTTGTAAAAGATCTCGCGACGCTACTGGAGACCAGTCCTAGTGAAGAGATCATTTTTTCCAAGGGTAAGCAACTCTTAGAAAACTTAATCCAGTCTGATGACTGGCTATCAGAGGAATTTTGCAAACCCCATCCACAGTATTACCAGCAATACTTGCTGTATGCAGATCCATTGGATCGCTTTTCAGTAGTGAGCTTTGTGTGGGGTCCGGGTCAAAAGACGCCGCTGCATAACCATACCGTTTGGGGAATGATTGGTCAGTTGCGCGGGCAAGAACGCAGTACTAACTATTACCGTCAGTCTAATGCTAGCTATCAAGCTGATGGGTCCTTTATTTGCGATCCAGGCCAAGTAGCCACTGTATCTCCCAATACACATGACATCCATATAGTTGAGAATGCCCTGAGCGACCAAACCTCCATTAGCATCCATGTTTATGGTGGAAACATTGGCCGTATCGAACGAGCTGTATTTGATCCGCTTACAGGTTCAGAAAAATTATTTATCTCGGGGTATGCCAATTCGGTAACGCCAAATCTTTGGAATGCGGCCTGATAGCTTAAAATAGCGACTCTTTCTGCAAACACTGCAAGTGTGGCAGCTCACCCCATTGGCCGGGATAGTCGTTTAATTGAATACGGGTCAATATTTATTTGGCCCCTATGTTATTTAAAGATCTTGGTTTATCAGAACCTATTCTTCGCGCAATTAGCGAGGAAGGCTATACCAGTCCTACCCCCATTCAAGAAAAATCAATCCCTGCTGTATTGAAGGGTGGCGATTTACTTGCCGCCGCTCAAACTGGCACCGGTAAAACTGCCGGCTTTACCCTACCAATTCTGCAGCGCTTAAGCAGCACTTCTCAGGCTGGCGGCAAGCGTCAATTACGTGTATTGATTTTGACCCCTACCCGCGAACTAGCTGCACAGGTTCAAGAATCCGTCGTGACCTACGGCAAATATACCGGCCTTAAATCGACCGTTATTTTTGGTGGCGTCGGCGCTAACCCGCAAATTAAAGCTATTGCTGCAGGACTTGATATCTTAGTAGCAACACCGGGTCGCTTGCTTGACCTGATGTCGCAGAACTGTGTATCACTTGCCAATATTGAAATTCTGGTTTTGGATGAAGCAGATCGCATGTTAGATATGGGCTTCTTGCGAGATATTAAAAAGATCTTGGCAGCATTGCCAAAGCAACGTCAGAACTTACTGTTTTCAGCGACCTTCTCTACTGAGATTAAAGCCTTAGCGGATGGCTTGCTGAATTCACCAGCATTAATTGAAGTAGCGCGGAGCAACAGCACCAATGACGCTATTGCCCAACTCATCCACCCGGTCGATAGAAACCAAAAACATCCTTTGTTAGCGCATCTGATTAAAATAAATCAGTGGCAACAAGTTCTCGTGTTTACTCGTACCAAGCATGGTGCCAATAAATTAGTGACTCAGCTTGAGAAAGATGGCATCACCGCCATGGCGATTCATGGCAATAAGAGTCAAAGTGCACGTACCAAAGCTTTGGCAGAATTTAAGGATGGGAAAATCACTGTTCTAGTAGCTACTGATATTGCTGCACGCGGTATCGATATTGATCAACTACCTCACGTTGTGAACTACGACCTACCAAATGTCTCCGAGGATTATGTTCACCGCATTGGTAGAACTGGTAGAGCTGGCTCAAACGGAGTTGCGGTTTCTTTAGTCTGCGTTGACGAACATGAGATGCTTCGAGATATTGAAAAACTCATTAAGCAAAAGCTACCGCGGGAAGTGATCGCTGGATTTGAGCCAGATCCGAATGCCGTGGCACAACCAATCCAATTACGAAGCCAGCAACACCAGCAATCCAGAAAACCTAGACCAGGCAATGCTGGCGGTGGTAATGGTAGTGAAAATGGCGGAGCCAGACCTGGAGCTAAACGTAGTAGCCCGCCCAAACGCAGCTTTAATCGATAAATGCAGAGTTTGAGATGGGCTGCATTGAATAGCCCAATTTCAAACTAGCTTGAGATTAAATACACTAGAAAAATCGAGCTGCCCATTGCCAGCTTTGCTGTGGGCTTCGTAGAGTTTGCGGGCCAACTCTCCAAGTGGAACGCTCGCATCTAAGTCACTTGCATTCTCAGTAGCTAAGCCGAGATCTTTCAACATCAGATCTACACCAAAGCCACCCGCATAGCCTTTTGAGGATGGCACGTTCTCCATTACCCCAGGACAAGGGTTGTAGAGCTCTAAGGCCCAGTTACGGCCAGAGCTCTTGGATATAATGTCGGAGAGCACCTTCGGGTCCATGCCGTTAGCTATACCTAGGCGTAATGCCTCACTCGTGCCGAGCATCTGAATGCCTAAGAGCATGTTGTTGCAGACCTTCACGGTTTGGCCACTGCCACTTGGACCTGCATGAAAGATATTCTTACCCATCTTCTCTAGCAATGGTCGAGCTCGGTCAACATCAATACTCTCCCCGCCCACCATGAAGGTTAAGGTTGCTGCTTGGGCCCCTGCAGTTCCACCGGACACTGGTGCATCAATCATGGCAAAGCCTTTAGCTTTTGCTTGGGCGGCCACAGCTTGCGCTACCTTAGGAGAAATCGTGGAGCAGTCGATGAGTAAAGACTTGGGATTGGCTACAGCAAGCAAGCCAGAATTACCCAAGTACAAAGCCTCAACATGCCGTGAGGCTGGGAGCATACTAATAATGGCATCTGCATCAGCAACGGCGTCGGATGCACTCAGCACAGGGAATCCACCGCCAGCCTTAAACGCATCTAGTTGCGCCTGAACGAGATCAAATCCATGAACCTGGTGACCTGCTTTAACTAAATTGAGGGCCATAGGAAGACCCATATTGCCTAAACCTAAAAATGCGACTTTCATAAGCGCCTCGTATGCAACAGTAAAGTTTTAATATCTCACTATAGCTTGCTAATAAACGAGCTTGATCAATTTTTGGAGAATGAAATGACTATTAGGGTAATTGGTCTGATTCAGCTAAATGATCTTGAGGCTTTTGAGGAGTACCGATCGCAAGTAGGAGATACAGTCAGCCTCTATCAGGGCAAGATCATCTCTCGTGGCTCCTTAAATACATTTTTATGGAATGAATTGAAGTGCGATTCCTTTAGCGCTGTTGTAGAGCTGGAGTTCCCAGATCTAGAGCACTCAGAATCATGGGCCAATAGCCCTGAGTATCAAAACTTACTAGCAATTCGCAGCAAAGCCATGAAGCTCACTTTATTTTCTGTCAGCCTATAAAAATAAAGCCCGGCTCCTTGTGGGGGCCAGGCTGAATTCAATTTAAGTTAAGAAGAGTTACTTCTTAGCTTCCATAGCTTCTTTGGTAGCAGTAATTTCTTTGCGACGCTCTTTGCATGCACCGGCAATTTCTTGCAAGGCTTTACGAGCACGAGCAGCAGATGCCTTGACACCCTTTTCAATAAACTTTTCGTTTTCTGCTTTGTAAGCCTCAAATGCAGCCAACAATGTATCGTGTTGTGACATCCTGTCTCCTAGATCTTTAATGAAAGTTTGAGTACTAAGCTCGGAAATAGTATATCCCCATAAAAAGCAGGGAATTACAGGTCCAGCCCTAGGGATAACTCTTATATGGACTAAATCCCTCAAAATGAGAAAAACTATTAAAAACAATGGAGATGCGCCTAAAAAAACAAAAAATCCCCCGTTTATGACCTATCCTCTAAAAAAAGGCGAGTCCATGCTTTCGAGGCATTTTTAGTCGGATATCTTGCGTGAAAATTGAATATTTCCTTAGATTTACGCCTAAATTAGCCACCACAATTAATCCAGAAAAGAATGATGTCTATCAAAAATCAAGACTATGCATTTGTCCGCAATAAGCTCCTTAAAAAAGAAGAAATTGCCCTATTAGATGTTCGCGAAGAAGATCCTCATGCACAAGAACATCCTTTGTTTGCTGCCAATCTCCCACTGTCACGGATTGAGGTTGATGCATTCAGTAAGCTCCCCAGAAAAGATGTGCCGATTGTTACGCTTGATGATGGCGAGGGGCTTGCGCAATTAGCAGCAAAAAGACTTTCTAAACTTGGCTATGTCGATGTTTCAGTATTTGCAGGCGGTGTTACAGCATGGAAGGCTGCTGGTGGAGAGGTCTTTAAAGATGTAAATGTTCCGAGTAAATCTTTTGGTGAGTTTGTGGAATCAAAGCGTCACACACCTTCCCTGTCAGCGCAAGAAGTAAAGAAATTAATTGACGACAAGGAGGATGTAGTCGTTGTAGATGTACGTCGCTTTGATGAATATCAAACTATGAGCATTCCAACTGGCATTAGCGTCCCTGGTGCCGAATTGGTTTTGCGCCTTCCAGAATTAGCACCCAATCCTAAGACGAAGATCATCGTCAATTGCGCAGGTAGAACACGTAGCATCATTGGCACTCAATCGCTCATTAATGCTGGCATCCCAAATGAAGTCAATGCATTACGCAATGGCACGATTGGCTGGACCTTAGCTGGTCAGGAGCTAGATAAAGGGCAAAGTCGTAAATTCAAAGAGGTAAGTGAAAGTACTGCTACCACAGCTGCAGAGCGTGCACGTAGCGTAGCTGATCAAGCTGGAGTAAGGCGGGTTAAGCTGGCCGATATCGAGCAATGGAAGTCTCAGGCTGAGCGCACTACGTATTTCTTTGATCCAAGAACGCCTGAAGAATATGAAGCTGGTCACCTACCTGGGTTTCGGTCAATACCAGGCGGACAATTGGTTCAAGAAACAGAAATGGTAGCGCCTGTTCGTGGTGCACGTATCGTTTTATCTGATCCTGCTAGCGTAAGAGCAAATATGCCAGCTTCATGGCTTGCCCAGATGGCTTGGGATGTCTATGTGATTGATGACATCAAAGCATCGGATCTGACGCAGAAAGGAGCCTGGATTGCACCTCAGCCGCAAACACCTCATATTCAAATGGTGGATGCGAAAACGGCTGCATCATGGTTAAAAGATGATGCCAAGACGATTTGCATCGATCTGAGCACTCATGCAAATTATGTCAAAGGCCATATTCCTGGTAGTTGGTTTGCACTACGTTCTCAGTTTGCTAGCGCTCTGAAGAATCTTCCCGTAGCAAATCGCTACGTACTCACCAGCACTACAGGTGACTTAGCTATATTTGCTGCACAAGAAATTCAAGCGCTCACTCAATCTCTCAATCAGGCGGAAGTATTCGTGTTGACTGGAGGTAATGCAGCATGGATCAAAGCTGGTCTTGATATTGAAAAAGGCGCTACGCATTTAGCATCACCCCCAATGGATCGCTACAAACGACCATACGAGGGAACAAGCGTTGATCCTGCCGCGATGCAGGCCTACCTAGATTGGGAATTTGGTTTGGTAGAGCAGCTTGGCAAGGATGGCACCCATCACTTTTGGGTACTTTGATCATAGTGATGAACAAAACAATCCCCCTCTTGATACTGGCTTTAGGGCTCTCAGCATGTGGGCGAGAAACATACACTACCTGGTCGTGCACTGATAGCACTGGGAGTAAATCTCCGATGATTCTCAAAAAAGCACAGATGCAGCTTCAGAATCGTCAGTACGACTACTGTGGAAGCCTTGGTCCACTGAGTTATTTTGATCTGAAATGCCCTACCCAAATACAGGACTCCAGCAATATCTTTACGACCAGCTCAGGCAAACTCATCAGCAACACAAATGAATTTCAGTGTAATGAGCTCTAAAGAACTCAATCTAATTAGCCCCAAAAAACTACTGCTGAGCAAATGGACAGCGGTAAAACCAAGTCATAAGCGAAAACACTTTTTAGTCAGCAAAGTCATCCTGCCTGAGTTACCAGAGGTGGCCATTGAGTTTGTAGTGCTAGAAGCTGTTTTTGATCAACATTCTCAAATCATTCCTTGGCGTGAGCTTAAGGATACCAATACCTGGTTGCAGGGCTGGGTATAAAAAAGCCGCCAATCAATTGGCGGCCCCTTAGAACTTAGTTAAAAAATAACTACTTCTTCTTACTTGTATCTGAAGATTTTCTGAGATGCTCTTCGATATTCTTTTCTGCTGTGTCGGCTACTTGGTTCACAATTTTTCGCCCCTCTTTAAACATCTTCTGCCCAGCAGTTGACATATCATGAACTACCTTAGATAACTTGTCAGCATGTCCTGGCAATTTACTTTCAGCATCCTCAAGCCAAGTCACTAAAGAGCTGCGAACTTTCTCTAAATGCTTTTCGGTTTCATCAGCCGCATTGTCACCAATGTCCTTGAGAACAGATTTCACTTTCTTTTGATAAACAGTGGCGCGTTTTGCAGCTTCCTTGGTAGCTAACTCCTGAAGCTCTTTGAGCTTAGCAAGATCATTTTTGGCGGCAGACTTAGCGCTCTCCATGGCATTTTTCATGCCCCACTGAATTTCTTCAAGATGATGCTCGCTCAGATCTTTGGCGGCATCTAATAACTTATGGGAATAGGCGAATAGCTCCTTCGCCTTTTCCTGTTGCCATGCTTGAATATCCTTGTGGTCCATTGCATTTCTCCTTGAGTTAAGTAAACATTCTGATCAATTAAAAAGTACACTTCTACTCTATACCCAAATCACATTCTTGCCAATTCCCTGCTCTCTTAGCATTAAAATTAGGGGTATGAGCGAAAGAAAAAACCTGTACGAAATGATTGGCGGCGCTGCAAAGCTTGAAGAATTAGTGGATCGATTCTACGATTTGATGGCCCTAGAAGAGGCCTTTACAGACTTGCGAGATCTACATTCACAGGATCTATCGAACTCTAGAGATAAGCTCAAGCTATTTTTATCAGGCTGGATGGGCGGTCCAGATGTCTACTCTCCAATGCATGGCCACCCCATGCTGCGCGCACGTCACTTACCCTTCAAGATTGGTCTCAAAGAACGTAATCAATGGCTAGCTTGCATGTATCGCGCAATGGAAGACTGTGGGATTAAAAGTCAAGTTGGCGCCCAGCTAGAGGAGTCTTTTTTTAATACAGCTGACTGGATGAGAAATCAGCCAAACTAAGTAGTCTATTGATGCTTCAAAATCTCTTTAGATCGATTGTGCGCAAACGTAACCACTGGCCCAGGCCCACTGAAAATTATGACCGCCAAGATGACCCGTGACATCAACACACTCGCCAATGAAATATAAACCCGGATGATTTCGGGCCATCATCGTTTGGCCGTCAAGCTCTTTGGTATCTAAACCCCCCAACATCACTTCAGCTTTTTTCCAACCCAGAGTTCCAGCTGGCTTTACTGACCAATTGGTAATGAGTTCTTTAAGTGACTGACGATCCTTTTTTGAAACCTCAGCCCATTTTTTACCAAGAAGGTTTTTCTGCTCAGCAAATGCTTTTGCTAGGCGCAATGGCATTACTGAAGCCAAGATATTTTCCGTCAGCTTGAGGCGGTTATCTTCGTGATTAAATAATTCATCGCAAGTAAATTGACCATGAGCCTCTACTGCACCTAACCAATCAACATGAATTTCCTCACCTTCGGCCCAGTAACTACTGGCCTGCAACACTGCAGGTCCGGAGAGGCCTTTATGGGTTAAGAGCAGATCCTCATTAAAGCGACACGCGCCATAACGCTTTCCCTTGGAGCCTGCCGCAATACGCACCGGCAAGCTGAGGCCGGACAATTCAATCAGATTATCAAATTCACCAGATGTAAATGAGAGTGGTACCAGTGCAGGACGTGGATCAATAACATTCAGTCCGTATTGCTTCGCGATATCCAAGGAATATGCTGTTGCACCAATTGCCGGGACTGGTAAACCACCAGTTGCCATGACTAATGATCTAGCTCTCTCATGACCCGCATTGGTTTTAATAGTCCATTCCCCTGCTACATTTGAAATCGACTGCACTGCAACTGGATGACGGATATCGACATGGCCTTTAGCGCATTCAGCAAGCAACATCTCGATAATTTGCTTTGCTGAATCATCGCAAAATAACTGACCCTGATGTTTCTCATGATAGGCAATGCGGTAAGACTGCACTAACTTGATAAATTCTTTTGCGGGATAGCGCGCTAAGGCACTTTTTACAAAGTGGGGGTTTAGGGATAGAAAATTTGCTGGACTACTATGCAAGTTAGTGAAGTTACATCTTCCCCCACCGCTAATCCGAATTTTCTCGCACAAGATATCAGCATGGTCGAGTACCAAGACCCTCTTGCCCAACTGGCCAGCAACACTAGCACAAAAGAGTCCAGCAGCTCCACCGCCGATAATAATGGCATCCCATGCCTTACTCATATTTTGCTCATGCCTTACTTAAAACGCTCAATGACTTCAGGTGCCATCTTTAGTTTTTGCATATGCAGACGGGTATAAGCCTGACGGAAATTCTTGGTCATGGAGATCATGACCGATGCGGTCCAAGCAAAGGCAAACATTCCCGAAAAGGCAATGATGATTGCCAGCATCTTCCAGCCACTTGGCAGGAGGTCATCCATGAAACCCATTGCTGTATAGGTGCTGCCACTGAACAAGATGCTCTCACCTAAATTCGGTAAAAGATTAAATACTCGCAGTGAGATACCCCAGAGAATGATTTCAAAGATGTGAGTCAGAAATAAACACAGCACGCTGACATAAAACACGAAAGCTACTGAGGAGTACTTGTGCTCTGATAAATATAAAAATGACTTCACTTCATAGCGCTTGGCAATTTGTAGCAAAGCAAACCCATGCACCAGCATCACCATGAGGAGCATGGCGATGCCAAACAAGTAGGCCGGTAAATCTAATTCGGAAGTGAGGGTGACAGTATTAGTAATAGACATGATCTTAGCCGACTATATTACAGTTCTTATGGGTCAACTTAGGCTAATTGATACCAGTCGCGAATGACCGCCCAGGCCTCATCAGCAGTCTCAACGAAATGGATTAGCTCCATATCTGCCTGATCTATTACTCCATGGTCCAGCATATGCTTGAAGTTGATCACCTCTTGCCAGAATGATTTTCCTACTAGAACGATTGGAAAACGGTCGACCTTTTTTGTTTGCATTAAGGTAAGCACTTCAAACAACTCATCAAAGGAGCCAAAACCGCCTGGGTAGGCCACAATTGCTCTAGCCCTGAGCATGAAATGCATTTTTCGAATAGCGAAGTAATGAAAGCGGAAACTCAAGCCAGGTGTGAGATAAGAATTAGGGTGCTGCTCTCTTGGCAGGCTGATATTAAAACCAATGGCTTTATCCCCCGACTCAAATGCGCCACGATTAGCAGCCTCCATAATTCCGGAGCCTCCACCAGTAGCAATATGTAACTTATTGCGAGCTTCAGATTGAGTGGCGTTATAACCCGCAACGATTGCCCCAAACTCTCTAGCTGAGTCATAGTACTTACAATGCAGTAAAGCCCGTTCAGCCTCTGCTTGAGCCTCTGGTGTTTTGGCGCCCTTCTCTAATTCCTGGGCCGTTTGACAGCTTACAAAACGGGTTGAACCAAATACGGTGATGGTGTGTTCAATGCCGTGCTCATGCAACAAGATCTCTGGCTTGAGTAACTCCAACTGAAAGCGTAAACCTAGAGTTTCACGACGCGCCAAAAAAGCCTGATCATCAAATGCAAATCTATAGGAATCATCAGAATCACTTTCTGCTAACTGGCTTTTCTGAAGCTTTAAAAAATCAGTAATGGTTTGGGAGTTATTTACAGGGAGTCTTGGACTCATATCGGCACCTTTATTTCAACCTTTAAAAATGACTTATCTTCAGTTCGGTAGACAGGCAAGCCCTAGGATACAAGGTCAGAATTAGTATTACTACCTAGAATATTGCATTAATTTCACATCTAGGGCTTATTCGGATATACCGTCTGCGCTTCAGGCGTTAATATTGGAGGATATTAACCAACTCGAAGGAAATGCAATGAGCAACCGTTCAATCATCATCATGGTACTGGTATTAATCTCTGCTACAGCCTACTTACTCATCAAAGGCGACGGCGACATTGATATGGGTGGCGAGAAGCATGGTGCTGAAGCTGCTCACATGGAAGAGGCTAAGAAAAATGCTCCTGCAGCTCCAGCTGCACCCGCTGAAGCTCCAGCAGTTCCAGCAACTGATACTAAGAAATAATCTCTTTCCAAGATAAATAAGCCGCGGTTCGCCGCGGTTTTTTTATACCGATTTGTTTACCATTGTCATTTCATGAAAAAAATATTTGGATGCGGTCTACTGTTGATGTGCAAGTTGATTTTGGCTCAGACACCGAATACGGCAGCAAATAAGCCCATCGATAACACTATGATGAAATCTTTCGCACCGACTGGCACTCTTCGTGTAGGCATTAATTTAGGCAATCCCGTTTTAGCGGGTTCAATTGATCAGAGCGCACCTCAACCCAAGGGAGTAACGATCGATATTGCCCAAGAAATTGGCAGACGGTCCGGCATACCAGTTGAGCTGATCTCCTTTAAGAGTGCTGGAGCGATAGTGGAGGCCCTTAAAGCCAATCAGCTTGATCTCATCTTTGTAGCCATCGATCCAGTTCGAGGAGCAGATATCAGCTATACGCCCGCCTATATCCAAATTGAGGGCGCCTACATGGTCAAAACCTCTTCTCCTATACAGAGTAATGAAGAGGTTGATGCTACTGGTAATGAGATTGTGGTTGGTAATGCTAGTGCCTACGACCTGTATCTAAAGCGTGAAATTAAAAAAGCTACCCTGCTTCGGTCAACCAACTCTCAATCAGTCGTTGATGACTTTATGAGTGGCAAAGGGAATATTGCTGCAGGAGTGAAACAGCAACTAGAGGCAGATTCAAAGAGATACAACAATGTACGCATGCTGCCGGGTAGATTTATGGTGATTCATCAAGCAATGGGAGTACCAAAATCACGCGCTGACTTTGAAAATATAACTTTCTATTTGAGTGACCTCGTTGCAGAATTAAAGACCTCAGGTTTTATCGCCAACTCCATGAAAAAGCATGGCATCGAAGGTGCCAAGGTAGCGGAATAAAAACTAGCAAGAATAGGAGTGAAGACGCTCTAGAATAATGAAATTCTTCCATTCCAAGTCGTCACGGATAGTCGGTGCTAAGCTCCCCCGATAAGATTCCATGTTAAGTCACTCAGAAGAGCGATACTATTTAGATGAATCACCCTACCGAACTGAGATCACTCGAGCTCATTACCCGCCTTAAGCGAGCGCCCTCAGAACATAAAGGGAATGCCGGTAAAGTTCTACTGATTGGTGGCGCACCTGGAATGGCTGGCGCCCTCATTTTGGCAGGCAGTGCCGCGCTGCACTTAGGGGCAGGTTGGACTATCTTGGAGATGCTAGATCCGACCGCTGCCCATGCAATACCCGAACAAGCCGAGCTGATGATTCGCCTAGCGAGCTTTAACGCCCACGAACAATTAGAAACTACCGCACCGGACGTCATTGCAATTGGGCCCGGCCTTGGCTTTTCTGCACTGGCTAGAGATTGCTTAATAGCCTCGCTATGCTATCCAAAAGTGCCGCTTGTGATTGATGCCGATGCACTCAGCCTGATTGCCGATAATCCTGAATTTTTAGATCTTCTTAAGCAACGTAATCAAGTGTTTCCAGGCATGACTGTACTCACCCCACATCCTGGAGAGGCAGCCCATCTTCTCAACACCATCGCTTCAGTCATTCAGGCAGATCGCTTAGCCGCCGTATTGGACTTGGTCAAACTTACCGATTGCATCGTTGCACTTAAAGGTCAACATACACTCATTGCCTCACCTCTTCATCCAGTAGTGCAATGCGCTGAGGGCAATCCGGGCATGGCCGTTGGCGGCATGGGTGATGTCTTAACAGGTGCGATCGCAGCTCTCGCAGCACAGGGCATCCAACACAATCTTAATTTATGGGAGTCTAGTTGTATTGGGGTGCAACTACACGCCACGGCAGCCGATAGCCTGGTAGCAAAGCAAATTGGTCCCATTGGACTTACTCCAACAGAGGTCATTGTGGAGATGCGGAGTCTACTCAACAAACTGTTATAAAGCATCATGCAATCAGTTAGTGGAACTCTTCATCATCGCCGTTACATCTACGGCCTCTTAATGGCCGGACTAGGCTCCATACTATTTTCCGGCAAGGCGATTCTAGTCAAACTCGCTTTTGGCTACGGCGCAAATGCTGAGACGCTGATTGCCTTAAGAATGCTGATGGCGCTTCCCCTCTTCTGGGGAATTTATTGGTGGCAAGCGCACAGACAAGCTATGAGTCCGCTCATATTGAAAGATCAAATTAAGATATTTTCTCTGGGATTTATGGGTTATTTTCTTTCTAGCTATCTTGACTTTTTAGGACTGCAATACATTTCCGTTGGACTAGAACGTATCGTGCTTTACCTGACACCCACCATCGTATTGTTGATTTCTTATTTTGTATTGAATAAATCCATTAGTCGCTTGCAGTGGTATGCACTCGCGGTAGGTTATCTTGGCGTAATCGTTGTATTCATTCAAGATGCCAGCTCGACCGGATCAATGGCTCTGCTCGGCATGTTATTGGTCTTTGCTAGCGCATGTTCCTATGCAATCTACATGATTGGGTCTGGAGAGATGGTCAGGCGCGTGGGTAGCGTACGCTTAGTGGTCTATGCTAGCTCTGCATCCGCATTCATGAGCGTCATTCAAATTCTGATTTACGATCCTGCCGCTGTATTTGTGCAAGCACCGCAAATCTATTGGCTTAGCCTGCTCAATGCAAGTCTATGTACTGTCATTCCGATGTTGTTAATCATGGTTGCCATTAATCGTATTGGCTCACCGCTAGTTGCTCAAGCTGGAATACTGGGCCCCGTCTCCACCCTCTTTATGGGCTGGATCGTATTGTCTGAACCAATTACCTGGATGCAGATGGGTGGCATGAGTTTGGTGATGGGGGCAATGTGGTTGCTGGTACGCAACGATGCGCCAAACAAACAACAGGGTCAGAACCCAATAAAGCCTTTAGATCCCGAGGGCTCTGATCCTCTAAGTTAGTTGCTAATTTATTGCTGAGGAGCCGCAGGCTCTTGAGCTGCTTTTGCTTTCTTCTGAGATTTTTTCTTGGCCTTCTTCTCTGCTTTTTTATCCTTCTTGGATTTCTTCGCAGCCTTCTTAGCGGCCTGCTCTGACTGAACATCAGGCATCGTTGCAGAGGCGGCCACGGGTGCTCCCGCTGAGGTTGAATCCGCTGCCATTACAGCCCATGGTGATAAAACAATTGAGATAGAAACGAAGGTGGCTAAGATCAATTTTGCTAAAGAGGTGCTCATTTGAGGTTCCGATAGATTCATGGGTGGCTTAATGATACCCAATTAAAAAGCCGTCCTAAGACGGCCTTTTGTAAACATGAATTAAAGCTACTTAAGCTGGCTGCGCTTCAGTCTCGGTAATTCTCTCTAATGCTGTTGCAAGGTGATCCACTGTGCGGTCAACATGTGCCAGCTTCTCTAGGCCAAATAAACCAAGGCGGAAGGTACGGAAGTCTGGACGTTCATCGCACTGCAATGGCACGCCAGCTGCTGTCTGCATACCAAGAGCAATAAACTTTTTACCTGACTGAATATCTGGATCTTTGGTAAAGCTCACTACAACACCAGGAGACTGAAAGCCTTTTGCTGCAACTGAGTGATAACCATTGGATACCAATAAGGCACGAACCTTATCACCCAACTCTTGTTGCTTTGCTTTGAGTGCAGCAAAACCTAAGGACTGAGTTTCTTTCATCACATTGCGCAAGATTTTGAGCGCATCGGTTGGCATAGTGGTGTGATACACGTGACCACCCTTTTCATAGGCTTCCATAATTTGAAGCCACTTCTTCAAATCCATTGAGAAACTGCTGCTTTGAGTGGACTCAATACGCTCGCGTGCTCTGTCACTCATAGCCACCATCGCGCAGCAAGGTGAACTGCTCCAACCTTTTTGAGGCGCAGTAATCAACACATCGACATTGCAAGCCTTCATATCTACCCATGTTGCACCTGATGCGATGCAATCGAGTACAAACAAACCATTGACTGAACGCACCGCTTCACCCACTGCCTTGAGATAGTCATCCGGCAGAATGATGCCTGCAGAAGTTTCTACGTGAGGAGCGAAAACAACTGCTGGCTTTTCTTTTTTAATAAAAGCCACTACTTCTTCGATCGGCGCAGGGGCAAATACACCTTGCGTAGCATCTTCCAATTGCCTACCTTTGATAATGGTAATGTCCTTGGTGATATTGGCTAAATCAAAAATCTGAGTCCAGCGATAGCTAAACCAGCCGTTGCGCAAGATAAGGCATTTTTCATTATTGGCAAACTGACGTGCTACGGCTTCCATACCAAATGTGCCGCTACCAGGAACGATCACTGCAGAACTTGCGTTGTAAGCATCTTTCAGGACGCTAGAAATATCCACGATGACTTTTTTGAATTCTTCAGACATGTGATTTAGCGAGCGGTCGGTGTAAACAACCGAGAACTCTAAGAGACCGTCTGGATCAACATTCGGGAGCAAGCCTGGCATAGTAATTTCCTAGTGAATCGTGTGATTAGCCCTAAATGATACTGATTTAGCGCTGTTTTGGTACTGAGCCTTTAAAAACAGGCTTTTTGAGTTAATAAAGGGGCTTAGGCCCTTTTCTGCGTTACAGAAGAAACCAGTATTCCAGCCACAATCAGGACAAAAGCCAGACCATGAAAAAGCTGGGGTGGATCTCCCAAAATGGCAGCAGACAGTAAGGCTGTAAACAAGGGAATGAGATTAGCAAAGAATCCTGCCACCGTAGGTCCGGCAACATTCACTCCCAAACCCCAGCACCGATAAGCAATTAAGGAGGGGCCAATAGCAACAAATAAGATCAAAGCACCAGTCCAATAATTGAGGTCAATAAAGGCGTGCCCTGTAGCAATTTCCGCACCCTCAAACAGCATCGTCCACAAAAATCCAATCAAGACCTGTGCCATCAAAAACTCAGCCCAGGGCCACTGCCGCTCAGCACTCCCTCCCGGGCGGCTAATCATCCAGCTATAAAAGGCCCAGAGAATCGTGGCTAACATAATGAGCAAATCACCCATGACTACATCCATACTCAAGAGACTGGCAGGCTCACCCCGCGTAAGGACTACGGTCACGCCTACCAAGGATACGACTGCCCCTAAAAGCTGTAACAGTGTCGGCCTCACTTGATAAAAGACGGCGCCGATCAGGAGCATCCAGATCGGCATACTCGCCCCAATGAGGGTGACATTAATTGCCGTCGAGGTTTGTAAGGCAAGATATAAGAGCACGTTATAGCTACCTACCCCTAGTAATCCCAAGATGAGGAAGCGACTCTTGTTTTGCCATAGGGCGCTACCTGGCTTTAGGATTCGCCAGCCAAGAGGTAGTAGTAATAAGGCTGCCAAACCCCAGCGGACAGCACTGAGGGTGATCGGTGAAACACTACCCACTAATGCTCTACCAGCTATTGCATTACCCGCCCAGAGGAGGGTCGCAAGCGTTAAATACAAGACGGTCGACAGGGGTATTTGAGGCATTCAGGAGGATATGGTTGGATGGGTGGCTGTTTAGAGCCCCAAGAAGGGCTTTGCCTACGCATTGTAGAAACAAATGCTCGGTATTGCTAAGATAGAGCTTAAATTAGCTTTTGCTCTCAGGCATTTGCAATATACAAAGGGGTTTTAGTGGCAATCATCACCAATATTGAAGATTTACGAGTTCTGCATCAGAAGCGCACCCCTAAGATGTTTTATGACTATGCAGACTCCGGGTCATGGACTGAATCTACCTACCGCGCCAATGAGTCGGATTTTCAGAAGATCAAACTACGTCAGCGTGTTGCTGTCAATATGATTAACCGCACCACCAAAACAACGATGGTCGGAGAAGAAGTGGCGATGCCAGTCGCATTAGCGCCTACTGGACTGACCGGCATGCAACATGCTGATGGTGAAATTCTGGCGGCCCGTGCGGCAGAAAAATTTGGTGTGCCTTTCTGTCTTTCTACGATGAGTATTTGCTCAATTGAGGATGTGGCAGAACGCACTACTAAGCCCTTTTGGTTTCAGCTCTATGTCATGAAAGACCGCGGCTTTATTGAGCGTCTCATTGAGCGTGCCAAAGCAGCCAAATGCTCTGCCCTCGTTCTTACTTTAGATTTACAAATTCTGGGACAACGCCATAAGGATTTAAAAAATGGTTTGTCTGCACCTCCAAAGCTGACGATTGCCAACATCATCAACATGATGACTAAGCCACGCTGGTGCGTGGGTATGGCAATGACTCCTCGCAGAACTTTCCGCAACATTGTTGGTCATGCTACGGGCGTTGGCAATATGTCTTCCCTCTCCTCATGGACAGCAGAACAGTTCGACCCTGGCCTGAGCTGGGATGATGTGGAGTGGATTAAGAAACTTTGGGGTGGCAAGTTAATTATTAAAGGTATCTTGGATGAAGGCGATGCCCGACTTGCTGCCAATTCCGGCGCGGATGCCTTGATCGTCTCTAATCATGGTGGCCGTCAGTTGGATGGTGCGATCTCCAGCATCAAAGCATTGCCTGGCATCGTGAATGCCGTTGGTAAAGATATTGAGGTGTGGATGGATGGTGGCATTCGTTCAGGACAAGATGTTTTGAAAGCCTGGGCACTAGGTGCACGCGGTACATTGATTGGTCGCCCCTTTCTTTATGGCTTGGGTGCTATGGGCGAGGCCGGCGTGACTAAATGCCTAGAGATTATTCATAATGAATTGGATATCACTATGGCGTTTACAGGACACCGTGATATCCAGAATGTGACTAAAGATATTCTGTATCCAGGAACTTTTTAATATTCCACACTTAGCTAATTACCCCGGACTGGTATTTTTCATCTCTGCTGTAGCCCTCTCAGGCTCAGTCTGGTTTGGCAATGCCGTACTCAGCAAGTACCGAACCAAAGACACTGAGACCTCGGCAGATTTGGGCGTCATCCAGACTGCAACGCTCACCCTACTTGGCCTCATTATTGGATTCACCTTCTCCATGGCGATTGCTCGCTATGACTTGAGGCAGACTTATGAGGAAGCGGAGGCAAATGCCATTGGTACAGAATTTTTAAGGGCTGATCTTCTGCCCAGTAAAACCGCAGAGAGTATTAAGGGTCTTCTTGGTGAATACCTAGATCAGCGTATCTTGTTTTACTCCAAGCAAGATCATGAGACGGCTAAGCAAATTACCAAACGCACCACTGCTTTAGAGAATGCCATGTGGAACGAATTACTCCCTGTGGCACGAACTCAATCAACCCCCACCATTGCGCTTGTGGTCTCCGGAATGAATGATGTGATCAACTCCCAAGGCTATACTCAGGCGGCTTGGTGGAATCGTATCCCAACTGCGGCTTGGTGGCTGATGTCTGCGATCGCGATTGCAGCCAATATATTGGTAGGCTTTGGTGCGCGGAACTTTAAACCCAATGTCGGCCTTTTTATGATTTTCCCAACCATGATTGCCATTGCTTTCTTTCTGATTGCAGACATTGATAGCCCTCGTGGTGGCGTGATTCGTATCGATCCACGAAATCTGATCGATTTAAAAAACAATATGAGTCCCGCAAATGGCTCAGCCCCCACCAGAGGCATTAATAAATGAAGCGCATTGTTGACGTATATAAAGACAGGGGCCGAGAACTGGTGTGGACTTATGTCATCCACCTTGGCAACCTTGAATTTCACCCGGCTCAAACTGATTTTGAGCAAGAGGCGCTACGACTCTCTCAACTGGATAAGCGTGGTACGCCAAGCGAGTTGAGTGCCAAAGCTAGACTTACCGTTCGATAACTTTTCACTTTAGTTCCGAAATATGAAACCTTTAAGCAAAAAAGCCAAGATGGCAGTTGGATGGACAATCTTAATGACCGTCACTGGTACTGCCATGCTGCATCAATGGGAATTCTTTGCCATGGGATGTGCGTCCATTGCAATGCTGCTGGTTGCCAATCACTATGGCCTATTAAAAGACCCCGAAGACAAAAAATAAGGCCGCTATCTTTCGACAGCGGCCCTGATTAATCATTAGCAGATTAGAGTGTTGGGTAGTCTGTGTACCCGACTTCTGCTCCACCGTAAAAAGTGGCACGGTTGTAAGCATTGAGTGCAGCACCCTGCGCAAAGCGTTCAGCCAAATCCGGATTAGAGATATACAAACGTCCATAGGCAACGGCATCAGCAAGGCCGGCCTCTAAAACAGCTTCGCCCATGGCTTGATCATATCCACCAGCACTAATAAATTGACCTTGATAGGCTGTACGGAACATCTCTGAAGTAATAGGCGCCTCTGTGTTCACTTGATCGTTACCACCTGCACTGGTAGAGCGCGGTTCGATCATATGTACATAAGATAAGTGATAGCCATTGAGCTTCTGAATCACCGCAGTGAACAAAGCAACTGGATCGCTGTCAGCCATATCATTAAAGCTACCGTAGGGTGATAAGCGCACACCGATACGATCGCTCGGATATACCTTGGAAATAGATTCAATCACCTCACCCAATAAGCGCATACGATTTTCGATTAATCCGCCATAGCCATCAGTACGTTGATTGGTTTTATCTTGCAAAAACTGATCGAGTAAATAGCCATTCGCAGAATGAATTTCCACGCCGTCAAAACCTGCCGCTTTGGCATTCATAGCAGCCAGCTCAAAGTCTCTCAAAAGACGGGCAATATCTTCAGCAGTCATCGCCTTAGGCGTTTCGTAATCGTGCAACTTCCAATCAGCACCATAAGTTTGGCCAGCAGGCGCAATCGCAGACGGAGCTTCAGGAATACCTTGCTCTGGATGCAAGGAGGAATGAGAGATGCGCCCAACATGCCATAACTGCGCAATCATCTTGCCACCTTTGGCATGTACCGCACTCACAATCTCTTTCCAAGCCGCTGTTTGCTCAGCAGAATAGATTCCAGGCGTTCCCGGATAACCTTTACCAATAGCAGAAATTTGTGTTGCTTCGCTGATGATGAGGCCAGCACTTGCCCTTTGCGCGTAGTAAGTTTTTGCCAGGGGGTGTGGCACATCCCCATCGATGGCACGCATTCTAGTGAGAGGCGCCATCACCAGGCGATTCTTTAATTCAATCGCGCCAAGCTTGACGGGGGTAAACATGATTTCTTTTCCAGACATGAACTACTTTCTTTTTTTGGGGGTGAATACTGCAATTAATGCGCAACTTTAGCAGGGATATTAAAGTCCCGCCGACACCATACTAGACTCTTTGAAAACTCTTTCGACTGCCTCGACTAATTCTTGGGCTAGATTTAAATCTTGATTCAATGCTGTGGGCAAGGGCTTGGAACTCATCATGATGCGCGGTTGATAAGCGGGCAACCAGTGCAATCACTCTCTTGGGGGCGGGTGGCGCTAGAGGCCGAGCAATCAATGTTGTACCATTTAAAATCCCGCCTTTTACCGCCATCTCAGGAAGCAGCGCAATGCCCATGCCAGACTCCACCATTTGCAACAGAGTCAATAAGCTAGTTGCTTCCATACCCTCGGCATTGCGAATATCAGATTGCTTACAAGCTTGCATCGTGTGATCACGCAGACAATGACCCTCTTCTAACAAAAGTAGTCTCTCTGCCATTTTGGTAGGCAAATGAATTTCCTTACCCTTTAATGCAGGATCATTTGCGCCTGCAACCAGCCAAAATTCATCGACAAACAACTCTTTCACCAAGAGGCCAGCTGTGTCATAGGGCAATGCAATTAATGCAAAATCAAGTTGATGATCTATTAAGCGCGCCAATAGATTGGCGGTTAAATCCTCACGCAGAGCAATTTTTAACTTGGGGTAATGCTCCCGAATATCAGGCAACACGTTTGGCAATAAAAATGGTGCGATAGTGGGGATGACCCCCAATCGAATGGTCCTCGCCATTGGCTCGCCAGAGGCACTCGCATATTCCACTAAGTCTTGAGACGAGGCCAAGATCGCCTTAGCCCTTTCTAAAATCTCTGCGCCGATTGGAGTGATGGCTACATTTTGCCTATCCCGCTCAACCAGGCGGACTCCCAAAACATCTTCCAGCTCTTTTAAACCGGCGCTTAGCGTAGATTGACCTACGAAGCAGACCTCTGCAGCTCTAGTAAAATTGAGCTCCTGAGCAACCGCTACAAAATAGCGAAGCTGTCGTAATGAAGGTAGAGCAGCCATGATCTGTCCTTATCCCTATAATCTAATTATCAGATAAATAATATCATTCCTATTCATCCTATAAATCATTAGTTACTTACTTGCTTGATACAAAACAACCAGATCTGTGGCTAGTAAGTGAATTTGAAATTCAATTTAAACTGCCTTTAAACCATTACAACAAGGAATCCCTATGAAATCTTGGCAATGTATCGTTTGTGGTTTTGTCTATGACGAGGCGAAAGGCTTGCCTGAAGATGGCATTCCTGCTGGTACCGCTTGGGCTGACGTTCCTGAAGATTGGGAATGCCCAGATTGCGGTGTATCAAAATCTGACTTTGAAATGGTACAAGTTTCTTAACTCAAGCCAAACGTAACACCTTTAAACGCATTATTAGGGAGTCCAGTTTTGGATCATCAGAATCAATTATCCCCACCGGGGATTGTCATTATTGGTAGTGGATTAGCTGGCTACACTGTCATTCGAGAGCTTCGCAAACTAGATAAGGCAATGCCAATTACCCTAATAACAAGGGAGCCAGGCTACTTTTACTCAAAGCCGATGCTTTCCACTGCATTGGCAAGCAGCAAATCTGCAGAGCAATTAATTTCTACCAATGCTGAAGGGATGGCAACACAGCTAGACATTAGGATTGTGGGCGATGCCAATGTCACTGCTATTGATACAGCCGCACAAATAGTCACCACTTCTACAGGTAGCATTTCCTATGGGAAGTTAGTTCTGGGATTAGGCGCTGATCAAATTCGCCTTCCTTTGAAAGGCAATGCAGCCAATGAAGTGATTACCGTCAATGATCTGGAAGACTATGTGCAATTTCGCAAGGCAATTGAAGGTAAAAAAAGAATCGCTATCTTGGGTGCTGGCTTGATTGGATGTGAGTTTGCGAATGATTTGGTTTTAGGCTCATATGAAGTAGATGTCATCGACCTAGCACCACAGGCTTTGGGCAGACTACTTCCCGAGGCGGCAGCACAAGCACTTCAGGCTAAGCTCAGTGCAGCAGGCGTGCGTTGGCACTTCGCCACTACCGTGCAATCGATTGACCGAAGCGCTGGCTCTCTCTTAATTACCCTTGCCAATGGAACTGTAATTCATAGCGATGCATTTCTATCCGCAGTCGGTTTAAAGCCCCGCTTAGATTTAGCGCAAGCAGCTGGAATTGCGACAGGCGAAGGCATTACAGTGAATCGTCAATTAGAAACTAGCGCTAAGAATGTTTATGCCATTGGCGACTGCGCCGAGGTTGAGGGCTTAGTTCTACCTTATGTCATGCCGATCATGCAGGCTGCGCGGGCTTTAGCCCCTAACCTGCTTGGACAGCACACTACTCTCAGTTATCCCGCGATGCCGGTCATGGTGAAGACTCCCGCCCTACCAACTATTGTTTCACCACCAGCCAAAGGTGTAGTCGGCGATTGGAAAATAAACTCCGTTGAAGGTGGTCTTGAAGCGCGCTTTGAATCTAGTGATGGCAAGTTACTTGGGTTTGCTCTACTGGGGGCAGCTACTGCACAACGTGGCGCACTGACAAAAGAGTTGCCGCCTATCTTGTGATCAAGACACTCTGCACCAAAGCAAAAGGCCCGCTCTGCGGGCCTTTTGCATGAACTAAGAAAGCTTGCTTTATGAGGCAATCACAAACCACGTTGTGTTGTGTGACTGAGCACTCATCAAAAATAACATTGGAACAGACAGCATTGTATTGAAACGGGAAGTCAACATCGCAATACGTGCAGACTTCGCTTTAACATCAGGCTCAACCGCAACGATGCCAAGAGCACGTTTTTGATTTGGCCAAATAATGAACCAAACGTTAAACGCCATGATCAAGGCAATCCACATGCCTAAACCAATTGCGCGGAAAGGCGCCTGCAAAGTAAATGCTTGGTGCGCATATCCATTCACTATGGATAAAACTAAACCACTAACTACAGTCGCTAAGGCAGCCCAACGGAACCAAAAGAGCGCTGTTGGAGCGATTACTTTTCCGATGGCCGGCTTTTGCTCATCCGGAATCTTGGACATAGATGGAATCTGCACAAAGTTGAAATACCAAAGTAAGCCTATCCACATCACGCCAACCATCACGTGAATCCAACGGAATAAGAATGACAACTCAATCGAACCGAAGTTTGTACCCATGGCAAGGACGATCAATGCGAGGAGCACAAAGCCGGCTAAAACAGTGCGACCTAATGAGGTAAAGATAGATGACATGAGAGCTTCCTAAAAAAGGTAAATATATCAGGCAGGATTTAAGCAAAATTCTTACTTGCAAAATCCAACTTCACTACATTGTAAAACGTAATAATCAGCAGCCATAACAGCCACAACCGCCCTAACTATAGACGATTCCGGAGAATTTGTTCGCCATGAGCCAAACAAGAGGCGCCCGGCGACCCATTTAAAGATTACTGAGCCGTCCAGCCACCATCCATATTCCAGGCCGCTCCACGCACTTCTGAAGCATCTGGACTGCAAAGGAAAACAGCCAATGCTGCTAATTGTTCTGGAGCCACAAATTCGCCGGAGGGCTGCTTTTCAGATACCAAGGCTTTTTTGGCTTCCTCATTCGAAATTCCTTCGCGCTCTGCCCTTGCGTCTACTTGATTTTGTACCAAGGGAGTTAAAACCCAACCTGGGCAAATCGCATTGCAAGTAATCCCTGTTTTGGCATTCTCCAGAGCGGTCACCTTGGTTAAGCCCACGATGCCATGCTTAGCAGCGACATAAGCTGATTTTTGAACAGAGCCCACCAAGCCGTGAACGGAGGCAATGTTAATAATGCGACCCCAGTTGCGCTTCTTCATTCCTGGCAAGGCATGGTGGGAGGTATAAAAGGCTGAGCTTAAGTTGATAGCAATAATCGACTCCCACTTATCTTCTGGAAAGTCTTCAACATTCGCCGTGTGCTGAATGCCTGCGTTGTTTACTAATATATCCAGCGAACCGAAGCGTTTTTCAGTTTGCTTGATGAGATCCTCAATCTCGATAGGCTTACTCATATCAGCACCGTGATATTCCACTTCAACACCACAAGCTTTAATGGCGGCAATCGCGGCATCTTTTTCACCAAAGCCGTTCACCATAATATTGACGCCCTGCTTTGCTAAGCCGATAGCCATTGCCAACCCAATACCACTGGTCGAGCCGGTCACAAGAGCTGTTTTAGATTTTAAATGGGACATGATTGACCTCGAGAAATATTGACGATGAAAAATATAGGATACAACGGAAGGCTTAAATTAGACCTAGCCAATGTCCTAGTTGGTGCCAAAAGCTGGTAGGTACTAAGGTTAACAACCA
>ERZ1022779.7-NODE-7-length-52352-cov-19.659369_pt1 | contig 52352 bp, 53 predicted proteins | sample MGYA00520900_ERZ1022779 | MGnify/ENA primary metagenome ERZ1022779 (study PRJEB33162, sample SAMN09537586) | freshwater metagenome | isolation source: freshwater | place: Canada:Alberta | collected 2017-07 | study: EMG produced TPA metagenomics assembly of the... | reverse complement strand
GCTGGAATGTTACGTAACCTTTATCATCTATTAAAAGTATGACTTTCTTTTCTATTCTCTTCGCCCTCATTGCTGAGCAATATCGCCCAGTAACCTCGAATCATTGGATCGCGCGCATGAGCGCTCGCTGGCTTGATTGGGTTGCTGGTGAATTCGGTGGTAAGACTGAGCAAGGTGCCAGTCCTGTAGGTGCGCGCATGGCCTGTTTGGTAGCATTCATTCTGCCAACATTCCTAGTCTTTGTACTGTACGTTGTCTTCATGGTGACCTTCCCAATTCTGGGATTCCTATGGAATGTATTAATTGCCTATCTTTTTTTTGGCTTTCGCCAATTTAGCCACTCCTTCACGCTGGTTCACGAAGCGATTGCAAACCATGATTTGCCGGCAGCTCGCTTAGCACTGGCGCAGTGGTATGGTCCTGAATTAGATGCTTCTGAGCTCACCGAGACTGAAGTGATTTCACTTGCACTAGAGCGTGCCATCATTGGCTCACATCATCATGTATTTGGTGTGCTGTTCTGGTTCTTAATGCCTATGGGTCCTGCAGGCGTTGTCTTATATCGCTTAGCTGATACTGCTGCTCAGCGTTGGTCAGAAAAGGGTGACTTTAATTTGAGTGAAGCAGCACGCCATTTCTTCTACGTATTGGATTGGGTGCCGGCACGCATCACTGCAATGGGCTTTGCGATTGTGGGTAACTTTGAAGGCGCTGTCTATGCATGGCGTCACCTGACTGGCAAGTGGTCTGACTCTCTATCAGCAGTAATCTTGGCATCTGGAAGTGGCGCCTTAGGTGTTCGCTTGGGTGAGCCCATGAGTGAGCCAGATAGCGATGAAGCTTTACGTATGGCCGAAGCTGGGGAGCCTGTTTTTTACGAAGTAGGTCTGGAGCCAAATGAGCGCACCATGCGTTCCGCCGTCGGCTTGGTGTGGCGTTTAGTTATCGCTTGGATGGCTTTATTGCTAATGCTGACCATCGCTCTTTGGCTTGGCTAATCCCCTGAATTTGCGTATCGGCAGTTTTTGAGTCTGAACGCAATTGCCTAAATAGCGCCAGTCTTTCTGGCGCTATTTCATTTTTGTCGACCGCTTCTCGGATTGCACAATCTGGCTCTGATTGGTGCGCACAGTTATGAAATCTACATTTCCCTAGTAGGTCATGAAACTCTCTAAAGGCGTGCTCTAGCTCGCTAACCGACATGTGTGCCAAGCCAAACTCCTGAAAGCCTGGGGAATCAATTAAAGCGCCTAATTTGCCACTCGCATCACGCCCCCAAGCCTCAGGTAGCTCAAAGTAGCGGCAAGCAGTTGTGGTGTGCTTTCCAGTATCTAGGCGCACTGAATATTCTTGGGTAATCGCTGCTGCATTAGGAACCCAAGCGTTGAGTAGGCTGGATTTGCCCATGCCAGATTGACCTACGAACACAGATACTTTGCCGCAAATGGCAGGGCGCAATGCTTCTATAGAGGCCTCATCAAACTTCGCAGAAACCTCAGTGACGGGATAGCCCATACGAGCATAAGGCGCAATGATCTTACGAGCATGCTCCAAGTTATCTTTGAGATCACACTTGTTTAGCAAGATATGCAAACCAATTTGATTGGTCTCTGCAGCAACAACTGCTCTTCCCAAAAGATCGGGAGAGAAGGCTGGTTGCGTAGCTAGCACGACTAGTATTTGATCAACATTGGAAGCAATGAGTTTGCTTTTAAAAGCATCAGATCGATAGAGTAAATTTTCTCGTGGTTCGATGCGAATAATCCGCGCCTGGTCAACCGAAGTCATCTCGAGCAACATGCGGTCACCCACGGCGCCAATGTGCTGCTTTGCTGGAGTGCTGACTTGAATTAATTCACCGGCAGGAGATTCATTTCCGCGCTCGTCTTTAACTAAGCGCTGCGCTAAATAATGCCTTCCATAGGAGGCAGTCAGTAGCGCATGAAATTGTTCCATTAATTAAACAATTCGAAATTACTTAGTTAAATCGTTTGAGGTTAGCAATGCGCAATGGAGCGGGTGGATGCGAGCTATAAAAAGCGGTATAGATCGGATCTGGCGTTAGGGTTGACGCATTATCTTGATAGAGCTTAACTAAAGCGGAGATCAAATCACTCGCAGAAGATTTATCTGCAGCAAAACCATCTGCTTCATATTCGTGCTTACGTGATGCCAGGCTGGATAGCGGCGTTAGGAAGAAACTAAATACTGGCGATACCAGCATGAAGAGTGCTAAAGCCAAACCACCGTTATAGCCATTTAGATTGGGCATTACACCCAGATCTGTGTAGAACCATGGTTGGGTGCTGATCCATCCCAAGAGTGCAAATGTCAGAAAGCTCATCGCGAATGACACCAGTAAACGCTTGCGGATATGGTTGCACTTATAGTGACCCAATTCATGAGCTAGGACGGCCTCTACTTCACCAGGGTTGAGCTTCTCAATCAAGGTATCAAAAAAGACAATACGCTTGGCTTTGCCCATGCCTGCAAAAAATGCATTGCCGTGCGCACTACGTTTGCTACCATCCATGACAAATAGACCTTGGCTAGCAAAATCACAGCGGCTTAATAAAGCTTCAATTTGGGTTTTCAGCGGCCCTTCTTCTAGCGCTTGAAACTTATTAAAGATCGGCGCGATGAAGGTCGGAAATATCCACTGCATTAATAGACTAAATACAGTGAGTACACCCCAAGCCCACAACCACCAAAAGTCACCTGCTTGAGCCATCAGGCTGAGGATGACCCAAAGGAGGGGAACGCCAATTGCACCTCCAACACCTAAGCCCTTGAACATATCGCTAAAAAAGAGTTTGCCGTTCATGCGATTAAAACCAAAGCGCTCTTCTAGGTAAAACTGTTTGTACCAAGAGAAGGGCAGGTCCAGAATTCCGGAGATCAAGACGATGGATATCAGCAGGGCCATTTGCTGCGCAATCCCTTCGCCCAATAGTTGCAGAAGGGATAGATTTAAAATCTGCAAACCACCCAAGAGCGTGAAGCTGATCAAGATAATTGCACTGACGCCATTCTCTAAAATACCCAGGCGCAGTTTGGCAATCGTATAGTCGGCAGCCTTTTGGTGTTCGGCCAAAGAGATCTGAGATGCAAACTCAGCAGGCACCACATCGCGATTGATAGCGACGTGCCGAATTTGGCGTTGGGATAACCAGTGGCGTAGACCAAAGCTGGCGATGAAGGCGATTAGAAAAACAATTGTGAATGTCATGAGATGATTATAGATATGAGTGAAAAAACAAGTACTCCAACATCAAAGGCGGCGCCAGCCAATGAGCACCTAATTTGGGTGGATATGGAGATGTCAGGCCTAGATCCTGAAAAAGAGCGCATTTTGGAAATTGCTGTGATTGTGACCGATGCACATCTTAATACCATCGCTACCGCCCCAGTTTGGGTGATACGCCAGGAAGACGCCTTATTGGAGGCGATGGATGTCTGGAATAAGGGCACTCATGGGCGCTCTGGCCTGATTGATAAGGTTAAGGCCTCAACCACAGATGAAGCCACTGCTGAAGCCCAATGCATCGCCTTTCTGAAGCAATATATCAAGCCTGGTATTGCGCCAATGTGTGGTAACACGATTGGTCAGGACCGACGCTTTATGGCAAAGTACATGCCAAACCTAGAGGCCTTCTTTCATTATCGAAATATTGACGTTTCGACTCTCAAGGAGCTCTGCAAGCGTTGGCACCCTGAGCTAGTGAAGGGTTTCACCAAAAAGCAGGCGCATACCGCCTTGGCCGATATTGAGGAATCGATTGAAGAGCTCAAGTACTACCGAGAAAAGTTTATCGTGCCTTTACCAGAGTAATTCTGTATTCAAAACCATCGCTCACTTTATTTCTTAATAGCGCTCTTGGGCCTAAAGGCTTTGATGATGGTTTCATCGGTCTCGATATAGGGGCCGCCGATCAGGTCGATGCAATAAGGTACGGCAGCAAAGATACCTGGAACAATAGATTTGCCCTCGGCATCCTTCAGGCCTTCAAGGGTTTCTTTGATGGACTTGGGTTGACCTGGCAGATTAATGATGAGAGCGGTGTGCCCCTCGATTTCTCGTAAAACTGCGGTTTGGCGTGACAAAATCGCCGTAGGTACAAAGCGCAGGCTAATTTGGCGCATTTGCTCGCCAAATCCGGGCATTTCCCGGGTTCCAGCGTCGATTGTGGCCTCAGGGGTGACATCTCTCCGTGAGGGGCCTGTACCGCCCGTAGTGAGAACCAAATCACAGCCGAGATCGTCAGATAGCTCCACTATCGTTTCGGTGATGATCTCCCGCTCATCCGCAATCAGGCGCTCATGAAACACGCAGGGACCGCTAATGGCGGTTTCTAGCCATAATTGCAGGGCAGGGATGCCCTCATCGGTATAAACGCCCTTACTCGCTCTGTCGGAGATCGATATGAGGCCGATTTTGATTTCGTTGGGGGAGGATCTTTTCCAGGCTTCAGTATGCTTCATGTTTCTATTCTAGCTATTATTAAGGCATGTTTACACACTCATCAAACCAGTTTCAAGAAATCATCAATTTCATGCTCACAGAAGCCAAAAGACGCGGTGCCTCAGATGCCGTGGCTGAAGTTTCTGAAGGCCAAGGTCTCTCGGTTACCGTTCGCAAAGGCGAGGTCGAGACAATTGAGCAAAGCTTAGACAAGCAGGTTGGCGTAACGGTATTTTTAGGTCATCGTCGCGGCAATGCCAGCACCAGTGATTTCTCTAAGGATTCTTTAAGGGCGACGGTTGAGGCTGCGTACCATATTGCTCAACATACAGCGGAAGATCTGTGTGCCGGTCCTGCTGAAAAAGAGCTTCTAGAAAAACATCCACTCGATCTCGATTTATTTCATCCATGGGATTTGGATTCGGCAAGGGCAATTGATATTGCTCGAACTGCTGAGGGTGCTGCCTTTGCAGTCAGTAAGCAAATTCAAAATAGCGATGGCGCTTCAGTATCGGCACATCACGCACATTTTATGATGGGAACCAGCCACGGATTTATGGGTGGCTACCCATTCTCACGCCACTATATTTCATGCGCACCAATTGCAAATGAGGGCGGTAAAAAATCACTCATGCAACGAGATGATTGGTATTCCAGCTCACGCATTCCTAGGGAGTTGGCTGATCCAGCTGCCATTGGTAAATACGCAGCAGAGCGTGCACTTTCACGCCTTAAAGCAAGATCTATCAGTACGCGCCGTTGCCCAGTGATATTTGAGGCACCCTTAGCAGCAGGTCTACTGGGTGGATTAGTGCAAGCAGTATCTGGTGGTGCTTTATATCGACGCTCTAGTTTTCTATTAGATAGCTTGGGCAAGCAAGTGCTACCAAAGCACATTAGCGTCTTTGAAAACCCTCACCTCAAGGCAATGACAGGAAGTGTCCCTTTTGACGAAGAAGGTGTGAAGACCTCGGCGAGAACCGTGGTTGAAAAAGGGATTTTGCAAGGTTATTTCTTATCCACCTATTCCGCCAGAAAACTCGGAATGAAGACCACTGGTAATGCAGGCGGCTCTCATCATCTGACATTACAAAGTCGCAAGACGCCAAAGGGTGGATTGCCTGCACTCCTTAAAGAGATGGGTACAGGCTTGCTAGTTACCGAACTCATGGGGCAGGGCGTGAACTACGTCACTGGTGACTACTCTCGCGGTGCCTTTGGTTACTGGGTGGAGCATGGTGAGATTCAATATCCGGTTGAAGGTATTACTATTGCCAGTAACTTACGAGATATGTTGATGGATATTCAGATGATTGGTAGCGATACGCTGATTCGGGGTACCAAAGAAACAGGCTCTATCCTCATTGGGTCAATGACGGTTGGTGGTAAGTAAAACAACAACGTCATAAAAATACAGAGAGCATTAATAAGAAAAAACTATTTCGGAGGAGAAGACGATGCAAAGACGTTCCTTTTTAAAGAAAGCCACTATCGGTGTAGGCGCAGCAGCATTAGCTGCACCATCGATAGCACAGAGTTTGCCAACCTTAAATTGGCGTTTGGTCTCCAGTTTCCCAAAATCTTTAGATACTTTATTTGGTACTCCAGAAGTCTTTGCTAGCGCCTTGCGTAAAGCAACTGATGGTAAGTTCAATGTCAAAGTATTTGCCGCTGGTGAAGTAGTTCCAGCCCTGCAGGTATTGGATGCCGTTCAAAACGGCACAGTGGAGTGTGGTCACACTGCCAGCTATTACTACTTGGGAAAAAACAGCGCATTTATTTTTGATACGGCAGCACCTTTTGGCATGACGGCACGCCAGCAAACTGCCTGGATGCTGCATGGCAACGGTATGAAGCTGATGCGTGAGCTCTACGCCAGCTACAACATCGTTAATTTCTTAGGCGGACAAACTGGCACTCAAATGGGTGGATGGTTTCGTAAGGAAATTAAATCCCCAGAAGACCTCAAGGGACTCAAATTCCGTATCGCTGGTTTTGCAGGGCAAGTGCTGGCGAAGCTAGGTGTAGTGCCACAACAGTTACCTGCTGGCGAAATTTACTCAGCATTAGAAAAGGGCACGATTGATGCTGCAGAATTTGTTGGCCCCTATGATGATGAGAAGTTGGGTTTAGCTAAGGTTGCAAAAAATTATTACTACCCTGCATTTTGGGAGGGCGCAGCAGGGCTTTCATTTCTAGTGAATAAGAAGCAGTGGGATTCATTACCACCTTCATACCAAGCAGCATGGGAAGCAGCCTGCTTTGAAGCGCATGTGGATATGTGCGCGAAGTACGACGCCTTAAATCCACCAGCATTACAGCGACTCATTCAGAATGGCGCGGTCTTGCGTAAGTTCAATATCTCTGTAATGGATGCCTGCTTTAAGGCGAGCCAAGAAACCTATGCCGAAGAGTCTGCCAAGAATCCCCAATTTAAGAAAATCTTCGAAGACTATCGTGTGTTCAGAAATATGGAAGCGCAGTGGTTTAATGTGGCTGAGCAAGCATTCGCGCAATATAGTTTTGCTAAGAAGCTTTGAAGTCGAGGCTGTGCGTAGAAAACTTTAGCTACAGATAAAGAAAAACCACCCTAGAGTGATTTTTCTTATTGGGGAGATGTCAAAATCTTTACTGTTTCTTAAATACCTGTTTTCCATTAACCCAGGTTTCATTCACCTCAATATCTCTAATTTTGTAGGCATCTGTTTTCATTGGATTCCGATCAACGATAGCGAAGTCAGCATATTTGCCTTCTTGAATCGATCCAATCTTATCATCCATCTTTAGTTGATAGGCGGCATCAATCGTGATGGCCCTGAGAGCATTATTGATGGAAATCTTCTGACTTGGATTCAGCACCTTTTGGGGTGAGACTTGCCATAAGCGAGCAGCACCTTCGGAAGCGTACTTCAGAGGATGAATCGGTGAGACAGGTGAGTCGCTATGGTATGCAAAATGCATGCCTCTTTTGATTAAGCTGGCGCTAGGGTCAATTCGATCCGCTCTTTCTGGCCCAATGAGGTGATTATGAAACGCCTCACCCCAATAGTCAGTATGTCCAATGGTGAACCCAGGAACAACCCCAAGCTTTGCTGCTTTATCAATCTGCGCTTCAGTTGCTACAGTGAAGTGCTCAATTCTTAACCTGGTTTTAGCATCAGCTGGTTTTGTGACCAACTTCGCAAAAACATTCAAAGTCTGTTCAATCGACTTATCGCCATTTGAGTGAACGGAAAGTTGCCAACCCTGATCAAATCTTGGCTTGGCGAGATCGTATAGCTCTTGCTCGGTAAAGTTGAGAGTACCCGTATTACTTGTACCCGCTGGGTAGTCATATGGCCTACTCATTGCACCAGTCAGCCCTTGATTGGAGCCATCAGCCACAATTTTGACGCCGATTAATTTAAAGGTGTCATCACCTTGCCCTGGTTTGTACTTATTGTTTGTGGTTGGATATGCATTTGAATACATATAACCTCTCACCCGAACTGGAAGCTTGCCACTTTGGGTCATGGCATTAAACAAGGCATATTCTTTGTCAACGCCAAGGTACCCACCAACCGTGATTTCAGCTGAAGTGGTGACGCCCTTGCTCACCAGTCTCTGACCAACCTTGGCAACAGCTTTTTCAACTACCTCTTGTGTGGGCTGGGGCATCTTATCGAGGAATAAATAAAAAGCAGGTGATTCATACACCACACCAGTTAAGCGCCCTTTGCTATCTCTAAGTAACTTACCGCCCTTGGGATCTGGGCTGGAATCAGTTAATCCTGCCATTTCTAGGGCCTTATGATTCACGTAAGCAATATGCATACTTTGATTCATCACAAAGATAGGCTTAGTGGTGGATACCTGGTCTAGTATGTCCGCAGTTAATTCAGACATAAATGGTTCTGTTCTAGATGGGTCAACGCCAAAGGCATTAATCCATTCACCATCTTTAAAGTTTTTACTATAGGCAGTCAGCTTCACCACCAAACTATCTAAGGTGTCATGGGGCATCGTGAAGTTGGAGAGATTAAGGAAAATCTCTTCTGAAAATGCGGTACCTATGATGTGTACGTGTGGCTCAACTAAACCAGGCATTAAGGTTTGCCCATTCAAATTAACCAGCTTTGTACTTTGTCCTTGTAAAGTCTTGAGCTTAGCCAAAGAGCCGACCTTTAGAATTTTCCCACCCTGAACTGCTACAGCCTCTGCAGTAGCTTGTGACTTATTCATCGTGACAATATCGCCGCCATAAAAAATCATGTCTGCATCGCTTTTTGCAAAAACAAACGCGCATTGGAATATCAATAGGGTAGAAAGTAATTTTGTTGAAAATTTCATGGACACTTCCTTTTAAAAACTGGTTTAAAGACAGGCGGTAGGTTGGGCGGTATCTTTATCTACGCTCAAGCGTAATGAAACTGAATGTAATTTCACCTTCAGATGCTGGAGTACGTTCTACTTCTTTCCAATCGGATGGATTGGGAACTTCAAAGAAAGTGTCGCCACCCTCTACATCAATATTAATTTCGGTGATGAAAAGGCGATCTGCTTTGGGAAAGGCTTGAGTAAAGAGCTGCTCTCCACCAATCACAAAGACCCGCGGGAATTCACTCAAGGTGGCAAGTGCTGCGTCCAGAGAGTTCACTACTTCTGCACCTGTTAGTTGCAACTCATGATTACGACTCACCACAATATTGCGACGTCCTGGAAGAGGGCGGCCAATCGATTCCCAAGTCTTGCGACCCATGATGACAGGGTAGCCCATCGTTACCTTTTTGAAGAACTGCAGGTCAGCAGAAATCTTCCAAGGCATTTGATTGTCTTTGCCAATCACGTGATCACGTGAGCGGGCAACAATCATGGAGATGGCAGTGTGCTTATTTGTGGTCATGGGTAATCTCATTCCTTAAACAGCTACAGGAGCTTTAATGGCAGGGTGGGATTCATAGCCAGTGATTTCAAAGTCTTCGAATTCATAATCAAAGATAGAGTCGGGCTTACGCACAATATTAAGCTTAGGTAGCGAGAAGAAGTCTCTCGAGAGTTGAAGATCAACTTGTTCCAAATGGTTGCTATAGAGGTGGCAGTCGCCACCAGTCCACACAAAGTCACCCACCTCTAAATTGCACTGCTGCGCCATCATGTGAGTCAGTAGGGCATAGCTAGCAATATTGAAGGGTACCCCCAAGAAGATATCCGCACTGCGTTGATAGAGTTGGCAAGATAGCTTGCCATCAGCAACATAAAACTGAAAGAAAGCGTGGCAAGGTGCCAAGGCCATACGAGGAATATCCGCCACATTCCAAGCAGAAACAATAATGCGGCGAGAGTCTGGATTCTTTTTGAGGGTCTCTACAACTTCGGCGATCTGGTCAATATGTTGGCCATTCGGTGCAGGCCAAGAGCGCCACTGATAGCCATAAATTGGACCTAGATCACCATCTGGTGCGGCCCATTCATTCCAAATAGAAACACCGCGCTCTTTAAGCCAGTTGTTATCGGTGCTACCTTTGAGGAACCAAAGTAATTCCAAGATGATGGACTTGAGGTGCAACTTCTTAGTCGTGACCATCGGAAAGCCCTCAGCCAGATTAAAGCGCATCTGGTGGCCGAAGATGGAGATAGTGCCGGTACCGGTTCTATCAGATTTTTGGACGCCCTTTTCAAGGACTTCCTTCATGAGATTGTGATATTGACGCATAGGTTTACTCAGTCAAATAATTCAGTGATATTGAGAGCTTACTCGAATGTCGATAGGCTGACCCCAAGCACTTTATGAAGCTTTGGGGAGGTAGTGGTGTATTGGAGTTGAATCTGCTTTTCAGGGGCCAGATAGGCGGCTGCAGCAAAGGCCGCTAAGGCTGCCTCATGAAAGCCCGACAAAATCAGTTTTTTCTTGCCTGGGTAGATGTTGATATCCCCCACAGCGTAGATGCCAGTAGTGCTAGTCTGAAAGCAGGCGGTATCCACAGTAACTTGCTTGCGGTCGATATCTAAGCCCCAGTCAGCAATTGGGCCTAATTTAGGGGAGAGCCCATAAAACAATAAGAGTGCATCTAATGCAATCATCTGAACTTCGCCATCAATATTGGTAACGGCAATTTCAGTAAGCTTGTCATCAGAGGATTCAAGGCCTGTAATTTGCCCGATGATGAGTTGCATCGTGCCAGCAGCACAAAGAGTGCGCATCTTGGCAACGGATTGAGGGGCTGCTTTGAATTCATCTCGGCGATGTATGAGTGTCACACTGGCTGCTTGATCTGCAAAATGCAATGCCCAATCTAAGGCAGAATCTCCGCCACCACAAATCACCATGCGCTTGCCAGCAAATTGTCCAGGATTTCTGACGCGATAGAAAACTTGTTTATCGACAAAAGCCTCGATGCCATTTAGATTGAGTGTGCGTGGCTGAAATGCACCAACGCCAGCAGCGACAAAAACAGCCTTGCTCAAAAATTGCTGGTCTTGGGATGTGCGAATCAGAAAGCGACCATCAGCCTGCTTCTCAAGGGTAGAGACCTCTTGATTTAAGTGAAACTGTGGTTTGAATGGCTCAATTTGTTTTAGAAGATTGCTAACCAGCTCACGACCAGTGCAAACCGGAATTGCTGGAATGTCATAGATCGGTTTATCTGGATAAAGCTCGGTACATTGACCACCTACTTCAGGCAATGAGTCAATGACATGCGCTTTAATTTCTAGGAGACCAAGTTCGAAGACTTGGAAGAGCCCCACCGGACCGGCGCCAATAATGACTGCATCGGTTTCAATGGGGGAGTGCAATTTACTTTACCAGCTGATCAATTTTGTTTTTAACGTCTTTCCACTCATCCGCATCTGGAAGGGCTGCTTTGGATTTGGTGATAGATGTCCAGCCTGGGGAAAGATCTGCATTTAGTTTGATGAAAGACTGTTGATCTCCCGGTACATCATCTTCCGCATAAATTGCATTGACTGGACATTCTGGTACGCAGACTGCGCAATCGATACATTCATCTGGATCAATCACTAAAAAGTTAGGGCCTTCGCGAAAACAATCGACTGGGCAGACATCAACGCAATCAGTGTATTTACAGCGGATACAAGCTTCGGTAACAACGTAAGTCATGATGATTTGGAGGTTAAGAGCCCAAAATGGACTGCAGTTTGTAAAAACTCAATTTTAGCCGAAATAGCCTTTCTTTTAAGCAAACCTCATATTTTTCCATTAGGCCAAGCCTCTTTAGTTGATTTTTGAGGATTCGAAATATCCTATAATTTTTAATTCATAAAAAGGGCGTTTCTTCATGAAAATATTGATTGTTGGTGCTGGGGGTATTGGTGGCTTTTTTGGCGCCAAACTACATCAATCGGGTGCGAATGTTACCTTCTTGCTGAGAGAACAGCGCCAACAGCTTATTCAGAAACAAGGCTTGACGGTTGAGACTCCGAGAGGGAGCTTTACCATTCGCCCAGCAACGGTTCTAGCTAGCCAATTAGAGCCTATATATGATCTAATTATTTTGGCTTGCAAAGCCTTTGATTTAAAGGATGCGCTTGGTTCAATCATCAAGGCAAGCTCAAAAGGAGTCATCCTGCCATTTTTAAATGGTTTCACCCATCTTGATACCCTGGATCGCCATTTTGGCAGGGAGCGGGTCATGGGCGGTGTCGCCCACATTGGTGCCACCATTTCCGAATCAGGCGCTATCAAACAATTGACGGAATTAAATTCGTTAACGATTGGCCCCAGAACGCTGGGGCAAGAAGCCTTGTGTCAGACATTTTTTGCCCTCTGCAAAAAAGCGGATTTTGATTCTTTTTACAAGGAAAATATTGAGCAAGCTCTGTGGGATAAATGGACTTTCCTAGCAACTCTCGCAGGCATGACAACAATCTGTCGCGGTTCGGTTGGGGATATCGTAGCAACTCCTTATGGCAAGGATCTCGGCGAGAAAATGTTTGCTGAATGCTGCGCCATTGCTGCAAGCCAAGGGCGACCAATTGATGGATCTACGCAATCAATTTCTCAAGATATTCTCGTCAAGGAGGGGTCGCCTTTTACGGCTTCAATGTTGAGAGATTTGCTTGCGGGCAAGAGAGATGAGCACGAGCATATCTTGGGGGATTTGATTAGTTTTGCTAATTTGAGCTCTATAGACTGCCCTCTATTAAAAATTACTCATACCCATATGGCGGTAGAGAGCAAAGGAAGGATTTGAGCAGGGCTTTCCCTAGGGCTTTACATGTTCAGAGAGAAAGCCTAATTGATTACACTTTATGAATAGTCATTAATAGAATCTACAAAGAAAGAACAGAACATGGAAGAGTATCGGCTGAAGATCGATAAAACAGAAAAACCATTATTGATCATTGATTACACCTTTGGGGGAGACCGCAATCTGGAGTTAATGAAATCAACAAACCTGCCTACTGGCTTGCAAAATGCTAAGGTAAAGACTGAGTTTGATTTGGCGTATGCATGGAGTGATTTTGCACGTAAGTATCTGGAGAAAACAAAAGAGATTGCAGCAACCCCTATTTGCTGGCAAGGACACTATGATCAGCTTGGTAGGGTGATGCTCGAAATGATGCGTTTAAGTAGGGATAGACAAGAACTGGTAAATCAAGATGGCGTTTACGACATTATTCCCAACCTAGAGGAAATCCCGTTTGTTAGTAAGCCCTCTCGCCTTGAAGACAAGATGTTTTGCCGTATCTGGCTTTCTTTAATTCGTCATCCTGCCTTTATTGAGATGGAGTTAGATGAGGATGAGTTGGCATCATTCAACTACTGGCAAGGTTTATTTACAGTTGCTTTGGGCAAGACGAATAGTGAGCTACTGAATCAGATGACTTAAAGTGGTTGGTATGGGATAAAAAAAGCGCTCCGTTAAGAGCGCTTTTTCTTTTAGCAAAACTGCCTAGTCTCATTAACCTCCGTAGAGGAACTTCGGTAGCCACAATGTCATGCCTGGCCAAGCATACATAAAGACCATGCATGCAATAACGATAAACATATAAGGCATCATGCCTGCAAAAATCTGATTGAGCGTAACGCCTGGTGGCGAGACTCCCTTGAGATAGAAGGCAGACATCGCAACGGGTGGTGACAAGAATGCTGCTTGCAAGTTCACAAAGACCAAGGTACCCCACAAGAGTGGATCGATGTTGAAGTGAGTCAACAAAGGTAAGAAGATCGGCACGAATATCACAATAATTTCTGTCCACTCCAAAGGCCATCCTAGGAAGAAGATGATCGCTTGAGAGAGCAGCATAAATTGGATTGGCGTTAGATCTAACATCAGCACCCATTTCTCAATGAGTGTTTGACCACCCAAAATGGTAAATACAGCAGAGAAGAGCGCTGAGCCTACGAACAGCCAGCACACCATCGATGTGGTCTTGGCTGTCAAGAAAACTGCTTGCTTGGTGCGATCAAAGTTTAAGGTGCCAGCTTGAAATGCCAGAATAAAAGCACCTAATGCACCTACTGCGGCAGATTCAGTGGCGGTAGTAATGCCTAATAGGATGACGGCCAGCACTAAGAGTGTCAGAACACCTAATGGCATCACAGATTCAATTAGTAGCTTAAGAATCTCAAACTGTTCCTCATCTAACTTAATGTAGTAATAGATGAGTAATAGGCCGAAGAGGATACAGGTCAAGCCAAAATAAAGCTCGAAGTTCTCTGGCGGTCCTACGGCTGCCTCTGAAGCGGCATCTGCTGATGGAGCATCTCCGGCAGCGGCATCTATTGCAACCAATGGAGCATCTTCTTCAGGCTCTTTAGATTTAATGTTGTTAGAGGTAGCATCAAGCGATACGAGAGCTTCTTCAACAGGTTCTGCAACGCTTGTAGATGCTTTAGCAACTTGAGTCGCTACTGGAACATTGAGTGCATCTCTTTCATTTTGTTGATGAATGATGACATACCACCATACTCCCCACATCGTGACTGCAATCAAGATCAATGGGGCCAGAGCTGCCAATACATTTTTGATAATTTTTCCAAATGAAAGTCTGGAGTCAAGAGGTGCATTTAACAATTTACCTGGCGAGAAGAGGGCCTTAAATGTGGCTACCAACATATTGCTGGAATAGTGCTCACGTAAAAAATGAATAGGCGCAGGAACTGGGACTATCAATTGCTCTGGTGCAAGCTTAGGCGCAACTTTGGGATTAATTAAGGCCCAAGCAATGATATAAACCAAATACAAAAAGGCAAGGAAAAATCCTGGCACCATGGCAGCAGCATAGAGTTTGACAACGGATTGGCCAGCTACTGCTGCGTACACAATAATCATGACCGAAGGCGGAATCAAAATGCCTAAGGTGCCACCAGCGGTAATAACGCCAGCAGCTAGTCGCGTATCGTAACCCGCATTAAGCATCGGTTTCATGGCAATCACACCCATGAGAACAACGACGGCACCAACGAGACCGCTTGCAATACCCCAGAAGGTACAAACAATTAGAGTGGCTACAGCCAAAGAGGCTGGCAGTCGACGGAATGCTAGCTGAATGCTGTAGAACATCTTATCTACCAGCGCCCCTCGTTCCATCACATATCCCATTAATACAAAGAGCGGAATGGATAAGAGGACATCATTCGTCATACCTCCGAAAGTTCTTTGCACCATCAGAGTAAACACTTTATTTGCAGTCCAGTTTTGCGATGGGTCGTAAAAGGCTGCAAAACCAAACATCATGCCCAAACCCATTAGGGTAAAGGCGGTTGGGAAGCCCAGCATAATTACAACAATAATCAAGCTGAGCATAACTAGGCCAAGAATCGGATCACTCATGATTTTTCTCTTTAGTTTGTCCAATACGATGATGAGCTGCTTCATCGATGGATTTAGCATTTTTGATTGCTTGTTGACGAGACTCTTCATCAACGTGAGTAGAGGCAGCCAATTGCTGTTCAACCACGTCAATTTCTGCGGCATCTTTTAAGCGTGCTGGCCATTCACCAGTTTTAAGGCAAACAATACAACGTAAAATTTCAACAATGCCTTGAAGCAGGACAAATGCTCCTGCAACCGGAATAATAGTTTTAAACGGATAGAGCGGCGGGCCGTTGGCAATCTGGGTAGTGTGCTCGCCTATGCGCCAAGATTCTGCAGCATAGGTATAGCCTGCATAAACCAAGGCAGTGATTCCTGGCAGGAAAAAAGTGATGTATAAAATCAAATCCAGGGTTGCCTGCGTCCGAGGCTTCATCGATCCGTAAAGAAAGTCGCCGCGAACGTGCCCATTTTGTGCCAAGGTATAAGCCCCACACATCATGAAGAGTGTACCGTAGGCCATCACGGATAACTCACCAATCCAAGCTGATGGAGAATTAAATGCATAGCGCCTCACCACGTCGGTGACCACCATGAGCATCAATACAACGACAAGCCATGCAGCCGCTTTACCAATAAAGGTACTAATTTCATCTACAGTTAACATGAATTTATTCATGTACTAATCTCCTAAGATAATTCTGTAATTCTTAACGCCACTAAAAAAAACCGGACGGTGATGCCGTCCGGTTCAGATGCGCATGCTGCCACATTATTGCGTTAGCTTTTAGCGCTTTAAAGGCGTTTAGCCCTTGAAATAATGGTCGTAGGCAATCTTCATATCCACATTCACCAGCAAATCCCAACGAACTGCGCGTTGAGCAAAGGCTTTTTGTGAATCCAGTACTTTCTTGAACATTGGGAGTTCAGCAGCTTTCTTCGCAATAATCTTATCCCAAGCATTCAATTGAGCTACCAAAATAGACTTCGGTGTAGCGTAGAACTTCACTTTGTCTTTAGTTTGAAGTTCAACAAAGTCTTTGGAGTAGCGATCGATTGCTTTCCAAGACATATCTGCAGAAGCTGCTTGGGTTCCGTACGACAGGATGGCCTGGAGATCTGCAGGTAGGGAGTTGAATTTCTTCTTATTGAAGATAATTTCAAATTGCTCTGAGCTTTGATGGAAGCTTTGAAGCATGTTGATTTTGGATACGTCAGGGAATCCAAGGAGACGATCAGAGGAAGCATTATTAAATTCAGCAGCATCTAAAACACCACGGTCCATTGCTGGAATAATTTCTCCACCAGGTAGAGCCTGAACTGATGCGCCCATATCTGTAAAGATCTCAATAGAGAGGCCAACGGTACGATATTTCAAGCCCTTTAAGTCATCTGTTTTTGCAATCGGCTTTTTAAACCAACCTAATGGCTGGGTTGGCATTGGGCCATATGGGAAGGAGACTACGTCGAGTTTGAGGTCGTTGTAGATTTCATTCAAGAGTTGCTGACCACCACCATATTGGTTCCAAGATAGGAGTGTGTTGGCATCCATACCAAACGCTGGACCTGATCCCCACAGAGCTAATGCTGGACTTTTACCGTACCAGTAAGCCAAAACACCATGGCCACCGTCTAAGGTACCACTAGATACAGCGTCTAACATATCAAAAGCTTTAACTACTGAGCCAGCAGGCAACACCTCAATCTTGAGTCGACCACCGGACATCGCATTTACTTTGGTTGCGTAATCATTGGCATACTCGTGGAAAATATCTTTGGCTGGCCAAGTGGATTGAAAGCGCAGGTTCACGGTTTGCGCATTTGAAATCATTGGGAAACCCATTGCAGCTGCACCGGCAGTTCCTACAGCAGCACTCTTAAGAAACTTACGGCGTGGGCTAGTGTTATTAGTTTCTGACATCCAAATCTCCTGTGGTCGTTTATTATGAAAATACTCCTCAAGTGAATAATATTAAACAAAGTTTCTTAAAATTGGCGCAAGTAAGATTGGGGGTTTCCCCTTAACATTGGTCTAATAAGTTAAAAATATACAGAAATTAGCAAGTTATTTATGTTGCGTTGCATTAAATTTCATCCCACACCTCAACATTGAGCTGACTAAAAATATTTGGCATTGGGTGAGTAGCCAGATCAAAAGGATATAAATGAGTAATAAACCAAAGATCTTAGTAAGTAGAGCAATCTTTCCTGATCAACTAGCGGAGCTGGAGAAATCTTTTGAGGTTCGATCCAATCAGGCTGACCAAGTCTTTACCCCAGCAGAGTTACAAAAAGAGTTGTCAAACGTAGTCGGTGCATTAGTAACCGGTAGCGAGCGAATAGATGCAAGTGCTTTGCAAAATGCTAAAGATTTAAAAATAGCAGCGAATATTGCAGTGGGCTATAACAATTTTGATGTCCCTGCGATGAGTGCGGCAGGAGTGATGGCTACGAATACTCCAGATGTATTGACGGATACCACCGCTGATTTTGGCTTTGCTTTGTTGATGTCAACCGCAAGGCGTATTTCAGAATCTGAACATTGGATCAGAAATGGTCAGTGGGATAAATGGTCTATTGTCCATAACCCGCTTGGTATGGATTTGCATCACAGCACCATTGGCATTATTGGCATGGGTCGTATTGGTCAAGGCATTGCAAAGCGCGCACTCGGTTTTGGTATGAAAGTGGTTTATCACAACCGTAGCCGTTTACCTGAGGCAAATGAAAAAGCATGTGAAGCGAGTTATGTCTCCAAAGAAGAGCTGCTTCGAACCGCAGATCACGTTGTACTTGTTCTGCCTTACACGCCTCAAAATCATCACACGATTAGCGCTGCAGAAATTGCGCTGATGAAACCCACCGCAACCCTAATTAATATTGCCCGTGGCGGCATTGTGGATGATGCGGCTTTAGCGCAAGCATTGCAAAGTGGCAAGATTTTTGCAGCGGGCTTAGATGTTTTTGAGGGCGAGCCTCAAGTGCATCCAGAGTTACTCAAGTGCAGCAATATTGTCTTGGCCCCGCACATTGCTAGTGCTACAGAAAAAACGCGTAGAGCGATGGTAGATCTTGCAGTAGAGAATTTGCGAGCAGCGCTTGATGGGAAAAAACCACCAAGCTTAATTAATACAGAAGTATTTAAAGCCTAACTTAAAAAACTAATCTGCTTCTATTTCTTCTGGGAGCTCGCGAAGAGCAAGTTCAATTCCACCAAATTTACCTGCTACCCAGTTGTAGACCTTGCAAGCAATCCATAGCAAAGCAAAACCAAGTAGAGCATTCAGAATCAATGCAGAGAGAACGGTAAATCCAGGAATAGCGCCGTCACGAATAAAGGCTACAAACAAGGCTAACAACACAATCGGTACAGAGAAACAGAGATAAACCAAAACCAGAGTTTTGGCGGTATGCATTGGATCTACGTAGACAATTTCTTTTTTGGTGAGTTTCATGAGGTGCAATCTTAAAGCAGTCCGTCGAAAAGCGCCACATCTACCCAGTCACCGGCCGCCACATTTCCTTGGTCGTGAGCTAGGATGACAAAGCAATTTGCCTCACTCATTGATCGTAAAATTCCAGCACCTTGGCTACCGGTCAGCTTGACTGTAGGCTTCCCATCGGGACCACGTCCCATAACGGCACGCTGAAATTCTGTCCGACCCGGTTTTTTCCGAATCGGTGCCTCGGCAATTGCTTGGGTCATTAGCTGCTCAGTTTGGCTTGCGCCGTTGAGTTGCAATAAAGCCGAGCGAACAAATTGGTAGAAGGTCACCATGACTGCGACGGGATTGCCAGGCAGGCCAAAGAAGAGGGTTTTTCGGCTAGAGCCATTAACGGGCTTGAGAATTCCAAAAGCCATAGGGCGACCTGGGCGCATGGCGATTTTCCAAAAGCCCACATCACCCAGTTCTTGCATAATTTGCTTAGTAAAGTCTGCCTCACCAACAGAGACCCCACCAGAAGAGATCAGAACATCTGCTTTAGAGGCAGCCTCTATAAAGGCGGCTTTCAGTGAGGCAGGGTCATCACGCACAATACCGCAATCAATGATTTCCATATTGAGGCGATTGAGTAGGCCGGTTAGGCTATAGCGATTACTGTCATAAATACTGCCCGTATCTAAAGCTTGCCCTAGAGGACGTAATTCATCTCCAGAGGAAAGAATGGCCACCTTGAGTTTGCGATGTAGCTTGAGGCTGGCGATGCCCAAAGACGCGGCTAGGCCAAGATCGGAGGGTCGCAATAAGCGACCAGCAGCAATAGCAGCTTTACCGCTTTGCAAATCTTCGCCACGCAAGCGGCGGTTCTCTCCACACTTCACTTGATTTTGTTTAAAACCTACAGTTGACTCACTTACGGATTCGGTAAATTCTTGAGGAATGACGGTATCGCAGCCACTGGGCATGAGGGCGCCAGTCATAATCTTGAGACATTCGTCTGGACCGATGGCTCCTTCATAAGGTTTGCCAGCATAGGCCGTGCCAACGATCTTCAAGGTGGCTATCGTCTCCTTATTTCCCAGGCAATCCCCATTAAATGCAAATCCATCCATGGCAGAGTTATCGGCAGCAGGGACATCTATCGGGGAAAGCAAGTCTTCCGCCAAAATGCGATTTATCGCTTGATCCAAAGTGACTAACTCAATATCACTCGCATTATTGAGCTTGCGAGACTCCAAAAGTAATTCATTAACTAGGCCTGAGATAGCCTTACGTGCTTCATCCACATGGAGTGAGGCAGTCAAGAGAATGGGGCTGTTTGGAGAGTGCTTGATTGAATCGGTCATGACGATACTTTTTCTAAGGCAGCTAGTTCTTCTGGTGTGTTGACGTTAGCAAATGCTTGAGCATTTTCAAATACGACAGTAGCAGAGCGTAATTCTTTAAACCAGCGGTCAATCTTTAAATCTCCTTTACTTAAAAAGGCGTTTAAAGAATCTTGCAAATCACTTTTCATTAAGCAGAAAACCGGTTGGGACCAAGTCTTGCCGTCATCCTCTTTTGAGGAAGCAAAGACAAGCTCTAAATCATCATCTTCCAGTTGGTGTGCCATCTTTTCGGCAAGATCGGTTGGCAACAAAGGGGAGTCACAAGGCGATGTCAGCAAGTAGGGCGTTTTGCAATGTTTCAGTCCAACCGAGAAGCCAGCTAGTGGGCCAGAAAAATCCGGAGTTTCATCCATGAGCACGGGATAGCCATAGTGTGAATACTTCGTAATACTGCGGTTGGCATTAATCAGAATAGTGCTGACTTGAGGTTTGAGTCGGCTGATGGCCGATTCAATGAGAGGCTTGCCATGAAAGGGAATTAAGCCCTTATCAATACCACCCATTCTTTGGGCGCGGCCCCCTGCCAAAATGAGCCCCGTAATGTGTTCTGAGCTAATCATTAGCCGCCGATGTAAGACATCTCTACTTTGCGAGCGGAATTTGATCCAACGGTGTTGGATCCCCGAATTTCTGAGTAGTGGTCATTTCGTCCAGACCATGTTGACATGATGGCGTTGGCAATTTCTAAATCACTTCTGCCAGAACGCAAGAGCGTTTTGAAATCAAAACCTTCGTTTGCAAATAGGCAAAGATAGAGCTGACCATCTGTAGAGATACGAGCGCGCGTGCACTCGTGACAAAAAGTTTGTGTGACGCTAGATATAAAGCCAATTTCACCAGAGCCATCAAGATAGCGCCAGCGCTGGGCTACTTCACCATGGTAGTTGGCTTCAATAGGCTCTATCGGAAAGACAGCATGAATACGATTAGCAACTTCTTGTGAGGGGAGTACTTGAGACATATCCCAGCCATTAGAGCTACCCACATCCATAAATTCAATAAAGCGCAGTGTCACGCCGCTGCCTTTAAAGTGCTTAGCCATGTTAATAATTTCTTGGTCATTTGTACCTTTCTTGACCACCATGTTGACTTTGAGATTGGTGAAGCCCGCCTCTTGAGCTGCAGTAATTCCATCAAGTACATCTGTAACTGGAAAGTCGACATCATTCATTTTCTTGAAGATGTCATTATTCAGGCCATCAAGGCTAATGGTGAGGCGATGCAAGCCTGCCGCTTTTAATGCAGCTGCCTTCTTGCGCAAAATACTGCCATTCGTAGTTAAAGTAAGATCAAGTGGCTGATCTGCCGTGGTGCGAATCTTCGCTAGCATCTCAATCAACACTTCGAGATTTTTGCGCAGCAAAGGCTCGCCACCTGTGAGACGAATTTTTTCTACACCCAGTGAAGCAAAGATAGTCGTTAAACGGGTGATCTCTTCAAAGCTGAGTAATTCATCATGGGAGAGATAGGGATAATCTTTATCGAAGATTTCCTTAGGCATGCAATAGGTGCAGCGGAAATTACAGCGATCAGTGACGGAGATGCGTAAATCTCTTAGCGGGCGTCCGCGGGTATCTTTGGTTGAGGCATTAGCAGCCAAAAGCTGTCCTGGTATGGACGGCGTCAGACCTTTACCTTCATCTAAACGTATAGGGATTACTTTTTCAACCATGTCTAATTATGGCCGTGAAACCGTGTTTCTGCCAAACTGCCAAATATCCTTGTGGGATAAATAGCAGTCTGGAGAAATTAGATTAAACCGTTTTTTCTTGGCCGCCGGTTTCAACTAAAACCATCGGACCATTTTGCAAACTAACAGGTGCCTTAGGAGTTCTGCCGATTGGCAAAATTTCTGGCTCTGCTTGAATTTGCGACTGCGCTTCTTGATGCTTGCTAGAATCCGTTGCTACCCAGACCATGCCAGCAGACTGAACTACGCTATGTAATGGAGTCTCCTCGAGTGCCTGGAAGGCAACCTTGGGCAGCTCAGGCATCGGTTTAGCGATCACTTCAATTGCTGGAGCTGATGCAGCTACTGGAGTAGATGCTGGAGCAGCGTTCTCCGTGCGATTGCTTTGACGCGGTGCACGTTGCTCTCTTGGTTCTCTAGGCGCACGTGGTGCACGCTCTTTCACTTCGTTAGAAGCTATAGGCGCAGTTATGTGTCCAAAGCTTTGGGCAAGGTTCTGAATCGGCATTGAAGCAGATGCTCCGGCCATTCCTACTGGAGGACCTGAAAATGAAGTCGCTACCGCAACAACAGAAGCAATTGCTGCATCACCAGTAGATTCAGTGCGCTCGCCACGTTGACCACGACCACGACCACGACGGTTACGACCACGACCACGACGCTCTTCGCCATCTGCGCTAGGAGTTGCATCAGTTCCAGGAGTAGCTTCAGTAGCTGGAGTTACCGTAGCTTGATTTTCTGGCTTCGGATTTTGATTATTCTGGTTGCGATTGCCGTTATTCCCGTTGCGGTTGCGACTGTCTTGGCGGCCCCGACCTGAACCCGCTTCGCGTGGAGCATTTGCACCTTCAGTGCTTGCTGCACCTTCAGCTGGACGTTCAGCACGATCGTTACGCTCACCACGACGACCACGATTGCGATTGCGATCGCCATTACGGTTGTTTGGATTGCGACCACGTTGTGCGCTAGGAGCAGGCTCTGATTCTGGTTTAGGCGCTGATGAGAATAGACCTTTAATGAATCCGAAGAATCCACCAGTGCTAGCAGTTTCTGCAGTTGCCTTTTCAATACGTGCAGGACGTGGCTGACTTACTGGAGCTGGTGCATTTGGCGTAATACCTTTGACAGCAGCTTCAGGGCGCACTTTAACGTCAGCATCTTTACGACTTACAGCGGTATCCGTTTCGAGTTCACGCGCAGCTTCTTCAGCCATCACGTAGCTGGCCTTTTGATCGTCAAGACGTGGATCATCATGACGTAAACGCTCAAGCTTGTAATGCGGTGTTTCTAAATGCTTATTCGGAATCATCAAGACATTCACTTTGAAGCGTGATTCGATCTTGATGACTTCGGCACGTTTCTCATTAAGTAAGAATGCAGCCACTTCGACTGGAACTTGCGTATGAATAGCGGCAGTGTTTTCTTTCATTGCCTCTTCTTGGATGATGCGCAAGACTTGCAATGCAGAAGATTCAGTATCGCGAATATGACCAGTGCCATTACAACGTGGGCAGGTGACGTGACTACCTTCAGAGAGCGCAGGACGTAAACGCTGACGGGACATTTCCATCAAACCAAATTTGGAGATCTTGCCCATCTGAACGCGGGCACGGTCATGACGCAAAGCATCGCGAAGGCGATTCTCAACATCTTTCTGTGCCTTACTTGATTCCATATCAATGAAGTCAATTACGATCAAACCGCCCAAGTCACGTAAACGTGCTTGACGGGCGATTTCATCGGCAGCTTCTAAGTTAGTGCGAGTAGCAGTCTCTTCAATATCGGAGCCACGGGTTGCACGTGCAGAGTTGACGTCCACTGAAACCAAAGCTTCTGTATGGTCAATCACAATTGCGCCGCCTGAAGGCAATGGCACGGTACGTGAGTATGCAGTTTCAATCTGATGTTCAATTTGGAAGCGGGAGAACAATGGAACATCGTCCTGGTAACGCTTCACTCTTGGCAGGTTATCTGGCATTACTACTGACATAAATGCCGCAGCTTGTTCGTAGATGTCATCGGTATCAATGAGGATCTCACCAATATCCGGCTGGAAGTAATCACGAATCGCACGAATCACTAAGCTCGATTCGAGGTAAATTAATAGTGGTGCTGAATTGCCTTTAGCGGCTTCATCAATTGCTGTCCACAACTGCATAAGATAACTTAAATCCCATTGCAATTCAGTAGCGTCACGGCCAATACCGGCCGTACGAGCAATGATGCTCATGCCATCCGGCACTTCTAATTGAGACATCGCCTCACGGAGTTCTTGACGGTCTTCGCCTTCAATACGACGAGAAACGCCACCACCACGCGGGTTGTTTGGCATTAATACTAAATAGCGACCTGCTAAGGAGACGAAAGACGTAAGAGCGGCACCTTTTTGGCCACGCTCTTCTTTTTCTACTTGAACAATAATTTCTTGGCCTTCGCGTAAGGCATCTTTAATAGAGGCATTACGGACATCGACACCCTCTTTAAAGTAGGTACGCGCAACTTCTTTAAATGGCAGGAAGCCATGGCGTTCTTCGCCGTAATTTACAAAGCAAGCTTCGAGCGAAGGCTCAATGCGGGTAATAACACCTTTGTAAATATTGCCTTTGCGTTGTTCACGACCGGCAGCTTCGATATCGATATCGATCAGTTTTTGACCATCGACGATGGCAACTCGCAACTCTTCTTGTTGAGTTGCATTAAATAACATGCGTTTCATAACACTCTCCTATTGGGAGTGTGTCGTTGCGCGCTGCGTTAGGGACAAGTTAGATACCGCTTGGGGCATAGCCCATTGGCGGCTTTGGAGTGTGGATCAAGCTAATCCAGGCTTCTTTTGCCTGGTACACCATGTTCAATTAAACCGGTGCCACACTTGACGATCGCCGCAGAGACCTCCTTTAGGTCATCAATGCAGGCGCGCGCCTGAAAACTGTCTTCTAATCGCGGGTCGCGGCATACGGCACACCAACCCTGCGCCTCATTACAACGGGGGAGGGGCAACCCCGGGAGTCTATTAAGGGCGACTCCAAGCTCCACGATCCAAACCTGAATCAGGTTTATCTCGGGCCAATAAATTGGCTAGAGCGTTGATTATACGGCACAAGTTGAAGGACAATGGGGTATTGTTAAGTCCCTTGTCGACCCTCGTCGGGGTGGCAAGAGAGATAAATCATGAAATCTGAACCCATTTCCAAGCCCTTCCAGGTCAAAAGCAGTACTCCAGCCGCCGTTCATCTTCAGACTATTGGTCCAGAAGAGGCTGGCCAGCGCCTAGATAACTATCTACTACGTTGGGCAAAAGGGGTTCCCAAAAGCCACGTTTATCGGATTATTCGCTCCGGCGAGGTGCGGGTGAATAAGAAAAGGGCTGAGCCGACTACGCGCTTAATTGAGGGGGATGTCATCAGAGTCCCGCCAGTTCGTCTTGCTGAGCCTGCCCAAATGGCGGCCGTCAATACCGCTCAAATAAAGTCCCGGGCGCAGGGGTATTCCGTCAAAATGCCCATTTTGTTCGAGGATGAAGCTCTATTAATAGTAAATAAACCAGCAGGTTTGGCAGTTCATGGAGGTTCAGGAATCGCCCTGGGCGTGATTGAGACCCTGCGTATTACCCGCCCCGAACTTAAATTCTTGGAATTGGTTCACCGTTTGGACCGAGATACATCAGGCGTACTGCTTCTGGCTAAAAAGCGGAGCGCTTTGGTAGAACTGCATCGCCAGATTCGCGAAGGGCAGACAGACAAGCGCTATTACTTACTGGCCCATGGAGAAATTGCTCAGGGCGCAGCTACGATGCAACTCAAGTTTGCATTACATAAATACCTATTAGCTAATGGCGAGCGTCGCGTTCGTGTTGACCCGGATGGTTTGCCAAGCCATACCGCTTTACGTGTTAATCAAGTAATGAAACGTGGAGAGGTGGCGATTACCCTAGCCGAGGCTCAACTCAAAACGGGACGTACTCATCAAATCCGCGTACACCTCCAAAAATTAGGACACTCGATTTTGGGTGACGATAAATACGGCTTTGAAGATCAAGACAAGATTGTGAAGTCCAAGCGCCTATATTTGCACGCCCACTTAGCAGGCTTTACTCATCCACGTACTGGCGAGAAAATGCGTATCGAATCACCACTACCCGCTGAATTTGCAGCAATGATGAAAACTTTTGAAGCGCCCAATAATGCTTGAAGAACAAAAGCCCGATAGACGTTACGACCTGATCGTCTGGGATTGGGATGGAACCATCATGGATTCCACGCCGACAATCGTCGACTGCATTCAGCAAGCTTGCCGTGATTTGGGTTTCAAAGAGCCTGATGACACTTTAGCTAGCTCGGTCATTGGTTTGGGTATTCAGGATTCGCTGAGAAGAGCGGTGCCTTGGATTGAGCCAGCCCATTTCCCTAATTTAACGGAGCGCTTTCGATTTCACTACCTAGCTAAAGATCACGAGCTCGATTTATTTCCAGGTATTCGTGAATTACTACACAGCCTACGCGAGGATGGTTATCTCTTAGGCGTTGCTACTGGTAAATCTCGCGTGGGATTGGATCGATCCTTAAAGCATCATCAGTTGGAGCGGATGTTCCACGAAACTCGTACTGCAGACGAGTCTTTCTCGAAGCCCCATCCCGGAATGCTCTTAGAGCTTTCAGATGTGATGCAAGTCCCCATGCGTCGCATGTTGATGATTGGGGATACCACCCATGATTTAGATATGGCAGCCAATGCAGGTGTAGATGCGGTAGCGGTAACGTATGGCGCGCATCCTCCGAGTACTTTAAAAGAAGCGCCATCACTGATGCATGTGGATGATGTCGCGCAGTTAGCAACTTGGCTAACTCAGAATCTCACTGTTAAAACTAGCTTGTAAAAAGGATTAAAAAGATGGATCAAAATCAATCTGAGAATGCGAATCAACATTGGGAGCGTCAAGCACTTGAGCACTTACTTCTTGAGAATCTAAAAGAGACTCGTAAGGCACGTCGCTGGAAAGCAGTGTTTCGTGTTCTCACCCTTCTGGTCTTTGTTGGCGTAATACTGACGGTATTTGATTTTCATCTGCCAGGGCGCGGCATGGGAATGGAAAAGCACACTGCCCTAGTCACGCTAGAGGGGGAGATTTCTTCAAGTTCGATGGCTAATGCTTTGGATATCAATTCATCGCTTACCGCTGCTTTTGAGAACGAAAATAGTGCAGGGGTAGTCTTGCGTATTAATAGTCCTGGGGGCTCTCCAGTTCAGGCTGGCATGATGAATGATGAAATTCATCGCTTACGTAAACTCTATCCAGGTAAACCGTTTTATGTCGTAGTAGAAGATATCTGCGCTTCAGGTGGTTACTACGTCGCTGTTGCAGGCGACCAAATTTTGGTCGATAAGGCGAGCTTAGTGGGATCTATTGGCGTGATCATGGAAGGCTTTGGCTTTACTGGCTTGATGGATAAATTAGGCGTGACTCGTCGCATGATTACTGCAGGCTCGAACAAGGGGATGATGGATCCATTCTCCAAAGAAAATCCACAGCAAGTAGAAATGATTAAAACGATGATTGATGAGATTCATCAGCAATTTATTGCGGTGGTCAAAGCAGGTCGTGGTGATCGTTTAAAAGAAACTCCAGAAATGTTTTCGGGCCGCGTTTGGAATGGCGAGCAAGCAATCAAAATTGGTTTAGTGGATGGTTATGGAACAGTAGAGACCGTGGCGCGCGATATCTTCAAAGCGCCAGATATTCTCGACTACACCATGAAAGAGAATTTTGCTGAACGTGTTGCTAAACGTTTCGGTGCTGAAGTTGGTGCTGCAGCAGGTAAGGCTTTAATTAAGACGCCCGATCTAAAATAAAAACGCCAGACAAGTAAGGTAGCAAACGCAAAACACTTAGGCCAGCAATAGAAATACTGCTGGCCTATTTTGTAATGAGGCGCAGGCAGCTTCATTTTGAAAGCGCTTGCGCCAATCTGCAATTGATAGCGTAGTGATCATCTCAGTTGGCAAGCTCAGATCCATTCCCATGCAAAGCATTGATTGTGGTGACAGTGTATTCAGGCAGGCCATCAGCATTGCAGTATTGCGGTACGGCGTCTCAATCCAAATTTGCGTCTGCTGTAATTTTCGAGACTCTACTTCCAGCTGTTTCAGTCGCGCAGTACGATCTTGAGCATCATGCGGAACATAACCCTGAAACGCAAAGCGTTGACCATTTAAACCGCTGGCCATCAGGCCCAGCAAAATAGAGCTTGGACCAACCAAAGGTTTCACTTTGGCGCCCAGCTTATGCGCTGCCAGTACGAGTTCTGCACCAGGATCCGCCACCCCCGGAACGCCAGCTTCTGACATGAGGCCCATGTCTTTACCGGCGATGAGGGGCTTGAGTAAATCCATTGGTTTAACGGCGTCACCAAACTTAGCATTGCGTGCAACACCGCGCCACTCGCTCATCTGCATTTCTTGAATAGTGCAAGCTAAAGGCAAAACAGTGTCGACTGCTTTTAAAAAAGCACGGGCTGTTTTTGCATCCTCCACAATCCAGTGGGTGAGCTTGGCAGTTTGGGTAATAGTTTCACTTGGCAAAACCCAAGGTAACTGATCCACCCGAGCATCATCGCCCAATGTATTAGGAATTAAAAAGAGGGTGCCTGGCGTTGAACTCATTATTTTTTACCTGGAATAACAAAGCCAGCTTCACGCAATAGGCTGCTTAGTGCAATTAATGGTAAGCCAATTAATGCAGTGGGATCATCGCTTTTGATGGATTCCAAGAGTGAGATTCCTAAGCCTTCAGACTTAGCGCTACCAGCACAGTCATAGGGCTCTTCGGCATGGAGGTAGGCCTCCAGAACATCATCAGTAAGTTTGCGAAAGGTAACCTCCGTAGGAATATTGATTGTTGTTTCGAAATCGCCATGCATCAGACATAGCGCTGTTTGAAAAGTCACAGTGGCACCACGCATGAGTTGCAGTTGCGCCATGGCGCGCTCAAAGTTTCCCGGCTTACCAATAGCCGCTCCACACAGGTCGGCCACTTGATCTGAGCCAATCACCCAAGCTTCTGGATGATCTTTGGCCACTGCCGTAGCTTTTGCTTGAGCTAAGCGCAAGGCTAAATTCACAGTGTCTTCTCCTGGGAGAGGGGTTTCATCCACCTGGGGAGAGATGACATCAAAGGGAATACGCAGGCGCTCTAAAAGCTCCCGACGGTAGACCGAGGTAGATGCCAGAATTAGTTTTTTTGCAGAATTACTCATCGCTACTTGTACTTTCGCTAAAGCCTTCATTTAGACTGATGTCATGAATCGTAATCAAGTTTTACCTCAAGTTGAGCTATCCGTTGATCCCAAGGCTTTGAGCCGGATCGACTTTTGCGCCCCTCAGTCCTATAAAGGGACTGGATTTTTGGAGATTTCAGTCCTGCCTAGGCTGACTGATGAGGCCTCTAGTATTGAGCCGGGCGATGGCTTTCATTGGGAATTAAAGACCCATTTTGCAGATTCGCCTGGTTCTGAGCCCCGGCAAATCTTGAAATTAGCTGTAAAAGGCCGTATTCACCTAGTTTGTCAGAGCTGTTTGCAGGATTGCGTTCTAGAGTTAGCTCAAGAGAGTCGATTTGTCATGGTGGCCACCGAGGAGGAGGCTGACGCCTTTCCTATGGAAGATGATCAACAAGAGCCTTTGGTGGCAAGTCAGCACTTTGATCTTCTAGGGCTGATTGAGGATGAAATCCTCTTATCCATCCCTTTAATTCCAAAGCATCCAGAGGGCGCTTGCCAGCCCCACGCTTCTTCATTTAGCGAGGGTGGTGAAGCTTTGGATACCCCTGAAAAACCCCAAAATCCCTTTAACATATTGAAAAATATGAAGAAAAATTGATTTAGCCCCGCCCTTTGGGGGTGGGTTTTCAAATCTGCTTTATCAGGAAATCAGGCATTTATCTCAATTTACATGCTAGAATGTCGCCTTGCTTAGGAGTTCAATATGGCCGTCCAACAGAATAAAAAATCCCCATCCAAACGTGGCATGCACCGTGCGCACGACTTTTTGACCGCACCTGCTACGGCTGTTGAAGCCACAACTGGTGAGGCTCATTTGCGCCACCACATTTCACCAAACGGCTACTACCGTGGTCGTAAAGTTGTTAAAACAAAAAACGACTAATCCTTTAGTCTGAAAGATAGAAGCGGCTCCAGTTAAAGCCGCTTTTTTCTTTGAAAAAACCCACTTGCAGCAATACCTGATTTTATGAGCGTCACACTTGCCATCGATGCTATGGGCGGAGATCACGGGATAGTTGTTACTGTTCCGGCTTGTTGCGATTTTCTCGAAAAACATACTGATGTGAAGATTGTTTTAGTTGGAAATTCGGAGGCGCTCGAGCAAGCCTTGAGTCAATTTCCAAAAGCGCTAATGGAGCGCATTCAAATTATTTCCGCTAGTGAAGTCGTCTCGATGGATGACCCCATTGAGGTGGCATTGCGTCGTAAAAAAGATTCTTCCATGCGAGTTGCTATCGAGCAGGTTAAAGAAGGTCTGGCTGACGCGATCATTTCCTCTGGCAATACCGGCGCCTTGATGGCCATCTCTCGCTATGTTCTCAAAACGCTGGATGGTGTGGATCGCCCCGCAATTGCTACTGCAATCCCGAATGAAAAAGGGCGCGGTACCACGATGTTAGATCTTGGTGCTAACGCAGATTGTGAGCCTATGCATCTGGTGCAATTTGCACAAATGGCTAACGTGATGGTTCAAGTAGTCGATGGCACACAAAATCCTTCTATCGGTCTTCTGAATATCGGTGAAGAAGTGATTAAAGGTAATGAAGTAGTGAAGCAGACTAGTGAGTTGCTGCGCCAAACAAACCTCAACTTTTATGGCAACGTAGAAGGCAATGATATTTTTAAAGGCACTACGGATATTGTGGTGTGTGATGGCTTTGTTGGCAACGTTGTCCTAAAGGCAAGCGAAGGCTTGGCAAAGATGATGAGTGGCTTAATTAAACAAGAATTCAATCGCTCATGGCTGACTAAACTCATGGCGATCTGTGCCATGGTGCCCTTATTACGTGTTCGCAAGCGTGTGGATCATCGCCGCTATAACGGGGCGGTATTATTGGGTTTACGTGGTTGCGTGATTAAGAGCCACGGTTCAGCGGATCGTTTTGCATTTGGTTTTGCGCTCGAGCGCGCACATGAAGCAGCAAAAAATCGCATGGTAGAGCGTATCGCTCAAGCTTTTGCGGCGGAGACAAAATAATCATGAGCATCTACTCGCGGATAGCCGGAACTGGAAGTTATCTTCCAGAGCAGCGTTTGAGCAATCAAGACCTAGTTGAGCGTTTAGCGAAGATTGGTCTTGAAACTAGCGATGAATGGATTGTGACTAGAAGTGGAATTTACGCTCGTCACTTTGCTGCAGAAAATCAACTCACGAGTGATCTGGCAGTCAAGGCAGCCCAAGCGGCATTAGAGGCGGCTGGCTGCACTTCTGAAGATCTTGACCTCATTATTTTGGCGACATCCACACCAGATCATTTAGGTGGTTTTCCAAGTACAGCTTGCGTAGTGCAAGATAAGCTAGGCGCCCATACCAATTGCGCAGCATTCGATGTCCAGGCAGTCTGTGCTGGCTTTACTTATACACTCGCTATTGCAGATGCATTTATTCGTACGGGCACTTACAAAAAAGTATTAGTTCTCGGTGCAGAAACTTTCTCTCGTATTTTGGATTTCCAAGATCGCACTACTTCTGTTTTGTTTGGCGATGGTGCCGGCGCAGTGGTTCTCGAGGCTTCGAAGGAGCCAGGCATTTTGGCAACAGCCTTGCATGCTGATGGCAGTCAACGCGATATTCTGTGTGTGCCAGGTCGTGCTAAGCAGGGTGGTGTAGAAGGCTCCGCTTACTTAACTATGGACGGCCCTGCGGTATTTAAGTTGGCCGTCAAAGTGCTTGAGCAAGTCGCTCATGAGGCTTTAGAAAAAGCCAATCTCAAGCCAGAGCAAATTGACTGGTTGGTGCCGCATCAAGCCAACATTCGGATCATGGAGAGCACGGCACGCAAGATGGGTATGTCAATGGACAAGGTCATTGTGACCGTCCATGAGCACGGCAATACTTCTGCGGCATCTATTCCGCTTGCGCTCGATGTTGGCGTGCGCTCTGGTCAAATTCAACGTGGTCAACATCTGTTGCTAGAGGGTGTGGGCGGTGGCTTTGCTTGGGGCGCAGCAGTAATAAAGTACTAAAGCGAAGTACTAAAGCAAAGCACAAAAGCTAAAAATACATTCACAACTATTATTCAGCGATTATTCCTATGACATTTGCATTTGTATTCCCTGGCCAAGGTTCCCAATCTGTTGGGATGCTCAACACCATTGCTGATCGCCCTGAAGTCCGCGAGACTTTGCAGGAAGCTTCAGAAGCTTTAGGTGAAGATGTTGCAAAACTCATTGCTGAGGGTCCTGCTGAGGCATTGTCCTTAACCACTAATACACAACCTGTGATGTTGACTGCAGCGATTGCGTTTTATCGCGCTTGGTTAGCTTCGGGCGGCGCCGTTCCGAAGATGATGGCTGGCCATAGCTTGGGCGAGTACTCTGCTTTAGTTGCTGCAGGCGTAATCTCTTTTAAAGATGCTGTGCCCTTGGTGCGTTTTCGTGCTGAGGCGATGCAGACAGCAGTACCAGTAGGTACTGGCGGTATGGCCGCAATCTTGGGTTTAGATGATGCGATAGTGAAGACGGTTTGTGCTGAGGCTGCTGTAGCCTCTGGTGGTGTAGTGGAAGCAGTGAACTTCAATGCTCCAGGCCAAGTGGTAATCGCTGGTGGCAGTGACGCAGTGACTAAGGCTTGTGAATTACTCAAGGCAGCTGGCGCAAAACGTGCTTTGCCATTACCTGTATCCGCACCATTCCATTCATCATTGCTACAACCTGCTTCTGAAAAACTCAAAGGCTACTTGGCTGATATTGAATTTAAGGTTCCGACCATCTCCGTAGTCAATAACGTGGATGTCAATGTATTGAATGACCCAGCAGCTATTAAGGATGCCTTAGTGCGTCAAGCTGCCAAGCCTGTGCGTTGGCAAGAGACGATTAATGCGATGGCGCAGCAGGGAGTTACTCAAGTGGTTGAATGCGGCCCCGGCAAGGTACTGGCTGGATTAACTAAGCGCATCAATGAAAATATTGTTGGGTTGCCCATCTTCGATGAGCTCAGCCTCAATGAAGCCTTGGCTGCCGTAAAGTAACAATACGAATCAGCAATAGAAGAAATACGAAATAAAGAACGGAAGACAAATATGAATCTCGACTTAAGCGGACAAATTGCATTAGTGACAGGCGCATCGCGCGGTATTGGCCAAGCCATTGCGGACGAGCTAGTGAAATGTGGTGCCAAGGTAATCGGTACTGCCACGTCTGAGGATGGCGCCAAAGCAATCAACACCCGTTTACAAGCGAGCGGTGGTCGTGGCGAAGTATTGAATGTGACTGATCCTAAGGCTTGCGAAGACATTATTGATTTGATCGTCAAAGATTTTGGCGGTATTAGTATTTTGGTCAATAACGCAGGCATCACTCGCGATAACCTTTCAATGCGTATGAAAACAGATGAGTGGACCGATGTGATCGATACCAACTTAAGCGCTGTTTTCCGTTTATCGCAGGCGGTAATGCGCCCCATGATGAAAGCGCGCGCTGGACGAATTATTAATATCACTTCGATTGTTGGCCACATGGGTAACCCTGGGCAGGCTAATTACGCTGCCGCAAAATCGGGTGTTTCAGGTATGACCCGTGCTTTGGCCCGCGAAATCGGTAGCCGCAATATCACTGTGAATTGTGTTGCCCCTGGCTTTATTGATACAGATATGACCCGTGCTTTGAGTGAAGAGCAGCAAAATGCCCTAAAAGCCAATATTCCTCTGGCACGTCTGGGTAGCCCAGAAGATGTAGCCCAGGCAGTGGCGTTTTTAGCCTCTCCAGCGGCCGGATACATTACTGGAAATACCTTGCATGTCAATGGCGGACTCTATTTAGCCTAATAACAAAGCAGGAATTGATCATTTTTTGGCGGATTTACTAATTTAGCCTGCCAAGCTGATAAAATCCTCTTCATCGTTTTTTTACAACCCTTGGGGGAATTAATGGATAACATCGAACAACGCGTTAAGAAGATCGTCGCTGAGCAATTGGGCGTCGCAGAAGCAGAGATCAAAAATGAATCTTCTTTTGTGAATGACTTGGGCGCAGACTCTCTTGACACTGTTGAATTGGTAATGGCTTTGGAAGATGAGTTCGGGATTGAAATTCCGGATGAAGAAGCTGAGAAAATTACTACTGTTCAGCTTGCTATCGATTTTGCTCAGTCAAAAGCTCAGGGTTAATTCCCTAGCTTAGTTAAAAGCTATTACTGTGTCAGCATCAAATGGCCGCCGCCGGGTTGTTGTTACCGGCCTAGGCCTGATTTCACCAGTTGGTAACTCGGTTGATGTAGCTTGGTCTAATTTACTCGCGGGCAAATCAGGCATTGCTACTATCACCAAGTTTGACCACACTCCGCTCAGCGTGCACTTCGCTGGCGAGGTGAAAGATTTCAATGTCGAAGAATATGTTTCTGCCAAAGAGGCGCGCCATATGGATACCTTTATCCATTTCGGTATCGCAGCTGGTTCGCAAGCAATTCGTGATAGCGGTTTACAGATAACGGAAGAGAACGCAGAGCGCGTGGGCGTCATGGTCGGCTCAGGAATTGGTGGTTTGCCGATGATTGAAGAGACGGGCGCTGAATTGTTAGCTCGTGGCCCTCGTCGCATCTCTCCATTCTTTGTGCCAGGGTCAATCATTAATATGATTTCTGGTCATCTCAGTATCTTGTTTGGCCTTAAAGGTCCAAACGTGGCTGCGGTAACTGCCTGCACTACCGGTTTACACAGCATTGGCTTGGCGGCACGCTTAATTCAGTATGGTGATGCTGATGTGATGGTTGCTGGTGGGGCTGAATCCACTATCTCTGCATTGGGTGTTGGCGGCTTCGCTTCAGCTCGTGCACTATCCACTCGCAACGATGATCCTGCAACTGCTTCACGCCCATGGGACAAAGACCGTGATGGTTTCGTATTGGGTGAGGGTGCTGGTGTTGTGGTGCTAGAAGAGTATGAGCACGCTAAAGCACGTGGCGCAAAAATCTACTGTGAGCTCTTAGGTTTCGGTATGAGTGGTGACGCGTATCACATGACCGCTCCAAATATGGATGGCCCACGTCGCTGTATGGTCAACGCCATGCGCGATGCCGGTTTAAATCCAGATCAAATTCAATATATAAATGCACACGGCACCTCTACACCTTTAGGTGATAAGAATGAAACCGGTGCGATTAAAGCTGCCCTTGGCGATCACGCTAAGAAGACATTGATTAACTCTACTAAGTCGATGACCGGCCACCTCTTAGGTGGTGCTGGCGGTTTAGAGTCTGTCTTTACTATTCTGGCGCTCCATAACCAGAAATCTCCACCAACCATCAACATCTTCAATCAAGATCCAGAGTGTGATTTGGACTACTGCGCCAATACTGCTCGCGATGTGAAGATTGACCATGCCGTGAAAAACAACTTTGGCTTTGGGGGTACTAACGGTACCTTGATTTTTGGCAAATTGACCTAATATCCTTATTAGTTAGTTTTCTTCCTCTTTTTTCTTTAATTATTGGTTTTTACCAAGCAGGTCTATAGCACTATGAAAAAGTATTTTATTGCGTTCTTGGCTATGTTTAGCTTGGGGCAAATTGCGCTTATCCCCCAGGCCTGTGCCCAGAGCCCACGTGTCTCTATTCCTGACTTTGCTGATTTGGTTGAGCGAGCTAGTCCTGCTGTGGTGAATATTCGAACCACTGAAAAAGTAATGCAGCAGCAAGCTCAGGGCGGTATTCCAGGGATGCCTGAGGATCAGGCCGAGTTCTTCCGTCGCTTCTTTGGTGTGCCCATGCCAGGATTGCCTGGCGGACCCAAGCAGGCGCAACCCAATCCTGGCAAGCCTCAAGAGGCTGATCGAGGTGTAGGCTCCGGCTTCATTATTGAATCCAATGGCTTAATTTTGACCAATGCCCACGTGGTCGAGGGTGCAAATACTATCTACGTCACCTTGACAGACAAACGCGAGTTCAAAGCCAAATTATTGGGTATGGATAAGCGAACCGATATGGCGGTTGTCAAAATCGATGCACGTGATTTGCCTAAGTTGCCACTAGGTGACTCTTCCCGAGTGAGGGTGGGTGAATGGGTATTGGCTATTGGCTCTCCATTTGGTCTAGAAAATACCGTGACTGCTGGCATCGTGTCTGCCAAGAGTCGTGACACTGGGGATTACTTACCCTTCATTCAGACTGACGTCGCTGTGAATCCTGGTAACTCGGGTGGACCGCTATTAAATACAGCCGGACAGGTGATTGGCATTAACTCGCAAATCTTTAGTCGCTCTGGTGGATATATGGGCATCTCTTTTGCCATTCCCATTGATGAAGCGATGCGAGTTGCAGAGCAGTTGCGTAGCAACGGAAAAATGACTCGTGGCCGTATTGGTGTCGCTTTAGGTGAAATGACTAAAGAGATTGCGGAGAGCTTGGGTCTAGGTAAACCTCGCGGCGCTTTTGTCCGCAATGTTGAGCCAGGTGGCCCAGCAGCAGCAGGCGGTATTGAGTCTGGAGACGTGATTCTGAGCTTTAATGGCCGTGATATTGGTAAATCGACTGATTTGCCAAGAGCCGTCGGGGAAACCAAGCCAGGAACTAGCGCCAACGTACAGGTTTGGCGTAAAGGCTCCACTAAGGATTTGATGGTCTCTGTAGTGGATACCGAAGCAGGTCAAGCTGCTGTGAAGAAGTCGGATAACTCAGGTTCATCTGGTGCAAATGCTAATTCTCTTGGGGTGGCAGTTTCTGAGCCCTCAGACAGCAAGAAAAAGGAGCTCAATATTCGCGGAGGTGTCGAGGTTACCGGTTTAGGGGATGGCCCCTTAGCGCGCTCAGGGGTGCGTCCTGGGGATGTCATCATCCGAATTGCCGATGCCGATATCACTGGGGTAAAGCAGTTTGAGGGTCTTGTAAAGGGTTTGGACGCTAATAAGTCAGTTCCGGTCTTTGTTCGTCGGGCTGATAGCACTCTGATTATTCCGGTAAGGCCAAAATAAGCTAAAACCTTGTTTTTGGACGAAATAAGGGGGTTTGGCGCTAATTTGGCGCCACCCATTACAATCGTCCCAAGACGGCTTTTTGCAGCGCATCATCGTGGTGCGCTCTGACAAGGCGTTTTTTGAAGACTACACAAGACGCTATGGATTTAATCCGCAATTTTTCTATCATCGCCCATATTGATCACGGCAAATCAACGCTTGCTGATCGCATTATTCAGCTCTGCGGCGGTCTTACTGATCGTGAAATGGAAGCCCAGGTTCTCGATTCGATGGATATCGAGCGTGAGCGTGGCATCACCATCAAAGCCCAAACTGCGGCGCTGAGTTATAAATCTAAAGACGGCAAAACCTACAACATCAATTTGATTGATACCCCAGGGCACGTTGACTTCTCCTATGAGGTTAGCCGCTCCCTATCAGCATGCGAAGGCGCATTGTTAGTGGTTGATGCCAGTCAAGGTGTTGAAGCCCAAACAGTCGCTAACTGCTACATGGCGCTAGAGTTGGGTGTTGAAGTCGTACCAGTGCTCAATAAGATTGATTTGCCGCAGGCAGATCCTGAACGCGCTAAACAAGAAATTGAAGATGTCATTGGTATTGATGCATCTGAAGCAGTGACTTGTTCAGCTAAAACGGGATTAGGTGTGCAGGAAGTCATCGAAGAAATGATTGCTCGCGTACCTCCTCCAAAAGGTAGTGCAACAGATCCATTACAAGCTTTGATTATCGATTCGTGGTTTGATAACTATGTTGGTGTAGTGATGTTGGTGCGTGTTGTGAATGGCACCTTAAAGCCAAAAGAAAAAATTACCTTGATGTCCAATGGCTCAAGTCATTTAGTTGAGCATGTTGGTGTCTTTAGTCCAAAGTCGGTAGATCGCCCAGAATTGTCTGCTGGTCAAGTAGGCTTTGTGATTGCCGGCATTAAAGAGTTAAAAGCTGCCAAGGTGGGTGATACGGTTACGCATACACCAGGGCAGCAAGGCCGCATTCCTGCTACAGCACCACTTCCAGGTTTTAAAGAGGTCAAGCCTCAGGTCTTTGCTGGGCTATACCCAGTAGAGTCGAGTGAATACGATCAACTGCGCGAGTCTTTGGAGAAGTTGCAGTTAAATGATGCCTCACTCTTGTATGAGCCAGAGGTGTCACAGGCTCTTGGTTTTGGATTCCGTTGCGGCTTCTTGGGCCTGCTCCATATGGAGATCGTGCAAGAGCGCTTAGAGCGCCAGTACGGTATGAACCTCATTACGACCGCGCCAACGGTGGTGTATCAGGTGGAGCAATCTGATGGCAGTATCTTATCGGTCGATAACCCATCGAAGATGCCTGAGGCTAGCAAGATCAATACGATTCTTGAGCCGATCGTGACAGTCAATCTGTATATGCCGCAAGAGTATGTAGGCGCGATTATTACTCTGTGCGTTGGTAAGCGTGGTATTCAGATGGATATGAATTATCTCGGTCGTCAAGTGAAACTCACATATGAGTTACCGATGGCAGAGATTGTTTTAGATTTCTTCGACAAAATGAAATCGATCTCTCGTGGCTATGCATCTATGGACTATGAGTTCAAGGAATATCGTCCAGCCGATGTAGTTAAAGTTGACATCCTCATTAATAGCGAACGAGTTGATGCCCTATCGGTGATCGTTCACCGTAGTAATAGCCAACATCGTGGTCGTGAAGTAGTTGCCAAGATGCGCGGCATTATTCCGCGTCAAATGTTTGATGTAGCTATTCAGGCGGCAATTGGTAGCAACATCGTTGCTCGCGAAAACGTCAAGGCCTTGCGTAAGAACGTATTAGCTAAATGTTACGGCGGTGATATTTCCCGTAAACGTAAATTATTAGAGAAGCAAAAAGAAGGTAAGAAACGCATGAAGCAGGTGGGTAATGTGGAGATTCCACAGGAAGCCTTCTTAGCCATTTTGCAGGTAGACGACTAATGAACTTTGCCCTCATCCTCTTTATCTTGGTAGTGGTCTCTGGCATTGCTTGGATTGCTGACCGCTATTACTTTGCTCCACAAAGACGCAAGGTTGGCATCGATCGCATGCCATTGTGGCTGGAATACACGGCAGGGTTCTTTCCAGTCATTTGCGCGGTCTTTGTATTACGCTCATTTATTGTGGAGCCCTTCAAAATTCCTTCGGGCTCGATGATTCCAACCCTACAGATTGGTGACTTTATTCTGGTGAATAAATTTACTTATGGCATTCGTCTGCCGGTGATTAATCAGAAGGTTGTCGATCTAGGCTCCCCTAAACGTGGTGATGTTGTGGTATTCCGCTACCCCCGTGATGAGTCTATTGACTACATCAAGCGTGTTGTCGCTTTGCCAGGCGATACGATTACTTATCAAGACAAGCGTTTAACAGTAAATGGTCAGCCATTGCAATACAGTGGTGGCGAGTCCTATCTTGACCCGGAAAATATGCGTTATGCCAAGCGATTTGCAGAATCTTACCCTGCAGACTTAGGCGGCAATAAGCATGAGATTTTGAATGATCCCGATCGTCCTGCTGGCATGTTCCCTGCAGAGCGTTTTCCTGGATTTGAAAACTGTCAATATATTAATGCTGGGCTCACCTGTACTGTCCCAGCAGGACATTACTTCGCTATGGGTGATAACCGTGATAACAGTGCTGATTCTCGCTACTGGGGATTTGTGCCGGATAAGAATATTGTTGGTAGAGCATTCTTTGTTTGGTTGAACCTCGGAAATCTTGGCCGTATTGGCGGCTTCGAATAAGACTATGAACGCCCGCGCCGCTATCGAAACTGCACCGCTGCAAGCGCAATTAGGTTATACGTTTAAAAAACTAGAGCTGCTCAATCAAGCCCTAACGCACCGCAGCCATAGCAAGAAAAATAATGAGCGCCTCGAGTTTCTGGGTGATTCGATTCTCAATTGCGTTGTTGCTGAAATGCTCTATGAGCGTTATTCCGATCTAGATGAAGGCGATCTTTCACGCGTGCGGGCTAATCTGGTTAAGCAGCAGGCACTCTATGAGATCGCTCAAACTCTTTCGCTGTCTGACTACCTACGTTTAGGCGAGGGAGAATTAAAGAGCGGCGGCTTCCGTCGGCCATCTATTCTGGCTGATACGCTTGAGGCAGTCACTGGTGCAATATTCTTAGATGGTGGATTTGATGCTGCCAAGGCCTGTTTGCGTAAGCTCTACACTATCATCCTGGCTAACGTTGATCCCAAAACCTTGGGCAAAGATGATAAGACTTTGTTACAGGAGTGTTTGCAAAGCTATCAGCTGCCGCTGCCTACCTATAACGTCACTGGCACTAGTGGCGCAGCCCACAATCAGCAGTTTGAAGTGGAATGTTTAATACCAAACCTGAACGTTGCCGTGAAAGGTGAGGGCGCCTCTCGACGTGCGGCAGAGCAGGCTGCGGCAAAGCTAGCACTCATTGCAGCACTGAAGGCTTTGCCACAGGCGCTAGGTAAACCCAAAAAGACTCGGTCCGCCAAAAAGAAGGCAGCTAAAAAAGTGGTAACTGAAGAGCAATTAAATCTTAAGCTGAAGGGCTAATCGTGTTTAGATGCGGCACTATCGCCATTGTTGGCCGTCCTAATATGGGTAAATCAACTCTCTTAAATGCCTTAGTTGGGCAGAAGATTAGTATTACCTCGCGTAAGGCACAAACTACGCGTCATCGTATTTTAGGTATTCAGAATCGCAAAGAAGCACAATTCATTTTCATTGATACTCCGGGCTTTCAGACGCGTTTGATGAATACCCTCAACAAGGCCTTGAACCGCACTGTAACCACAGCTCTGCAAGATGTGAATGTGGCTTGCTTTGTAGTTGAGGCTGGTTACTTTGGTGAGGATGACAAGAAGGTTTTGAAATTACTGCCAGATGACTTACCCGTTGTCTTAGTGTTAAATAAATTGGATCTATTTAATAGCCGCTTTCAGACTCCCTCTGAGCGCGATCAGGCCTTACTCAATTTCATGAAAGAAATGAGCCAGCCTTGGTGTGAATTAGGTGGTCATGAAGATCAGAAGTGTGAGTTTGCTGAAATCGTCCCGATGAGCGCTAAGAGCCCAGGGGATATTGAAAGATTATTAGACGTACTTGAGGGCTATTTACCTGAAGCTCCCGCAGTTTACGATGGTGACACTATTACCGATCGCAGTGAGCGTTTCTTGGCCGCTGAGATCCTGCGTGAGAAGGTTTTTCGCTTTACTGGTGAGGAATTGCCTTACACCAGCACGGTAGTGATTGATCAGTTCAAGATGGATGGCAAGATGCGACGTATCGCAGCAACGATTTTGGTTGATCGCGATAGCCATAAGGCGATGATTATTGGTGCCAAGGGTGAGCGCCTGAAGAAGATCTCTACCGATGCACGCATTGATATGGAAAAGCTCTTTGACGGCAAAGTCTTTCTGGAGACCTGGGTTAAGGTCAAACGTGGCTGGGCAGATGATCGTGCTGAATTACGGGCGCAGGGACTAGAGTAAGTAGCCATGGCCTCCATTCGTGTTGCTGACGAACCCGCTTTTGTATTGCACAGCATTCCTTATAAGGAAACTAGCTTAATTCTGGATGTCTTTACACGGCAATATGGCCGTATGGCACTGATTGCCAAAGGTGCTAAACGCCCGCACTCGGTGTTGCGTCCTGTCTTACAGCGTTTTCAACCACTATTGGTTTCTTGGAGCGGCAAGTCTGAGCTGCGTACTTTAACAAAGTCAGAGTGGGTTGGTGGTACGCCCTCTTTGGTAGGCGATGCCTTGCTCTGCGGCTTCTATCTCAATGAGTTGTTAGTGAAGTTTCTGGCGCGTGAAGACGACTATGAAAAACTCTATGACCATTACACCGATACCATCTCTGCCTTATCTAATCTCGAATTTCAATCCAAGGGTCTAGAAGAAATTTTGCGCCCATTTGAGCTAACACTCTTGCAGGAGACTGGATATGCAGCGGCATTAGACTACTGTGTTGAAACCCACAGCGCTCCAGTCTCACAAGAACAGTACATCTATCAGCCGGAGCGTGGTGTTAGGCCTGTACAGGTAGATGATCCAGGCCATTGGCCAGTCTTGAGTGGTAAATCTCTATTGGCTATTGCAGCGGGAGACTTTTCTGATCAGGAAACGCTTTCTGAGAGTAAGCAGTTGATGCGCTTCTTGTTGGGCTTGCACCTGCAAGATCAGGTGCTCACTACCCGTCAGATTTTGATTGACCTCAAGAAAATCTAGTAATCTACAAATATGAGTAACTCCAATATCCTTGAACTTGGTATTAATATCGACCACGTTGCCACCTTACGTAATGCTCGTGGCACGGTCTACCCCGACCCGTTAAAAGCCGCTCGATTGGCAGAAGAGGCGGGTGCTGATTTAATTACCTTGCATTTGCGTGAGGATCGTCGTCATATTAAAGATGCAGATTTAATGGCGCTTCGCCCTTTGATTCAGACGCGTATGAACCTGGAATGTGCTGTTACTCCAGAGATGATTAACATCGCCTGTCATATTCAGCCACATGATGTTTGCCTTGTTCCTGAGAAGCGTGAAGAGGTGACTACAGAGGGTGGTTTAGATGTCGTGGGTCACTTTGAAGCAGTCAAGGCTGCCACTACACAATTAAAAGCTGCTGGCATACGGGTTTCACTTTTTATTGATCCAGAAGAGCGGCAAATTCAAGCTGCAAAAGATGCAGGTGCCACAGTCATCGAGTTACATACTGGTCGTTACGCAGATCTGTCTGGTGATCAACAGAAGCAAGAGCTGGAGCGGATTAGAATAGCAGCGCAGTTTGGAAAAAGCATTGGCTTACGAGTCAATGCTGGCCATGGCTTGCATGAGGGCAATGTTATTCCAGTTGCTGGCATTGCCGAGCTATCCGAGCTTAATATCGGGCATGCTATTGTTGCTGAAGCACTCTTTAAAGGTTGGCAAAAGGCAATCACGGATATGAAGTACCTGATGGTTCAGGGTAGGTCTAAAGCTTAAGAGATTTAACATCAAATGATCATTGGTATAGGCACAGACATCTTACAAATTGAGCGGCTTCAAGCTGCTTACGATCGCACTAATGGTCGCCTTGCTGAAAAAATTCTGGGCCCAGATGAGATATTGGTTTTTAAACATCGCTTAGCCAGAAATCACAAGCGGGGCATTGCTTTTTTGGCAACGCGCTTTGTTGCAAAAGAGGCTTTCTCCAAAGCCATTGGCTTGGGTATGAGAATGCCCATGACCTGGCGCTCTTTGCAAACACTCAATGAGCCTAGCGGTAAGCCGGCTACCTCCTATCTGGGGGCGCTCGCGCAATTTATGCAGGAAAAGAACTGGGAAGCTCAGGTCACTGTTAGTGATGAGCAAGATATGGCAATAGCCCATGTCATCGTGGTTCAAAAATAAAACCACTCTCAAAAGTATATAAAACAAAAAATTTCGAGGAATCCATGGCTACGCTGACTATGAAACCAGGCCCAGTTACATTAGATGTTGTTGGTCTCGAATTAAATGCAGAGGATCGTCGTCGCATCTTGCACCCCCTTACCGGTGGCGTGATTTTGTTTGGCAGAAATTTTGCTAATCGCAAGCAGCTCACCAAACTCACTGCAGAGATTAAAAAAATCCGCTCTGATGTATTGATCTCGATTGATCATGAAGGTGGACGAGTGCAGCGCTGCAGGACTGATGGCTTTACCCATTTGCCTGCTATGCGTAAGCTTGGCGAGCTTTGGGGGGCTAAAAATAAATCAACAGATAAATCAAAACATGCCGCTGAATCAGCCGCCATCGCTATGGCTGCAGTTACCGCCTGTGGATATATCCTGGCTGCCGAGTTAAGAGCTTGTGGTGTGGACTTTAGTTTTACTCCTGTCCTGGATTTAGACTTTGGTCGTAGCGGTGTAATCGGCGATCGTGCATTTAGTCGTGATCCACAAATTACCTTTGCATTGGCTAAGAGTTTGAATGAGGGCCTACGACTCGCGGGTATGGCAAATTGCGGAAAGCATTTTCCAGGTCATGGCTGGGCAGAGGCGGATTCTCATGTGGCTATTCCAGTGGATGAGCGTCCATTAGAGATCATTCTGAATGAGGATGCCAAGCCTTATGAGTGGTTAGATCTGAGCTTGACTGCCGTAATGCCGGCGCATGTAATTTATCCGCAAGTAGATAAAAACCCAGCAGGGTTTTCTAAGGTTTGGCTACACTCCATCTTGCGTCAAGAGTTGGGATTTGAAGGTGTGATCTTTAGTGATGACCTTTCCATGGAGGGCGCCAGTGTCGCTGGTTCTGTGGTGAAGGGCGCCGACATGGCGCTTGAGGCAGGATGCGATGCAGTATTGATTTGCAATCGCCCCGATCTCGCAGATCAATTACTCAGTCAGTTGAAAGTCTCTAAAGCAAAACAAGCTGAATCTGCTACTCGATTAAATCGCTTGATGCCTACTTCCACAGCTCCCGCCTGGGATGAGCTGCAATCCGAAGCGCAATACCAGCATGCTAAAGGCTTGCTCCAGCAGTTGAAGCTCATTTCTTAGGAAATAAAAAAGCCCGGCGTACCGGGCTTTTACTTATCGAGCGAGCTAATTAGTTAGCGCGGCTACGATATTCACCAGTGCGCGTATCGATCTCGATCTTGTCACCGGTGTTACAGAATAATGGCACTTGCAATTCATAGCCGGTAGCCAATTTTGCATTCTTCAATACTTTGCCAGAGCTGGTATCACCTTTAACTGCTGGCTCTGTGTAAATGATTTCACGAACCAAAGAGTTCGGCATGGCTACTGATAGTGCTTTACCTTCGTAGAACACCACTTCACAAGGCATGCTTTCTTCGAGGTAATGCAATGCATCGCCCATGAATTCAGCTTCTACTTCATATTGGTTGTACTCGGTATCCATAAATACATACATTGGATCTGCAAAGTAAGAGTAGGTGCAATCTTTCTTATCCAAGATCACTACATCGAACTTGTCATCTGCTTTGAATACGCCTTCGTTAGGCGCACCAGTTAACAAGTTCTTAAATTTCATTTTCACAACTGAGGAGTTACGGCCTGAGCGACTGTATTCTGCTTTTAAAACGACCATGGCATCAGTGCCGATCATGACTACGTTACCAACGCGGAGTTCTTGTGCTGTTTTCATCTTGCTATTCCTGGGTGCAGAGCTGATTTTCTGCGGTTTTTATCAAAAACAAGATTGTAACCGCCCGCAGGCGTATTTCGCCTAAGATCAGGCTACAAAGCGCATTAGACGAGCAGCCAGGCCACCATCGCCTTGTTTTTCAAGTAAATCTGCTCGCCAAGCCTTGGAATGGGTGTTCCATTCATCAATTGATTCATGCCACTTGCTGGGCATTGCCCAAGTCATTGCTTCAATGACGGCGTGTTTAAGCTCTTGTGATGCATCTTCAAGATAGAGATCTAAAAATGCAGCCAACTTGGTTTCATGGGCACGATCTGCTTGGGGGTAGATATGCCAGATGAAGGGCTTGCCAGCCAACTGCGCTCGGACAAAAGAATCCTCACCCCGAACAATATTAAAGTCGCATTGAGAGAGAGTCCAATCATATTCATCTTGAGAGACAAAAGGAATTGAGATTAGTTGAATGGAGTTAGGTAGGCTAATTGCTTTAGTAGGGTGACCTGAGCTGAACTGCAATTGCTCAAGCTGGCCATGAGTCAACACAATGTCGAAGTTCTTATCTAATGTTGCTAGATTTTCTAACCATTTGAGGAGCGGCGCACCTGGGTAGCAAAAAACACTAATGCGTTTTGCATTAGGTCGCAATAGCTTCCAGCTTATCCCGAGGCTCTCAGGAATCAATTGCGCAGTCAATGATGACTCCTGAGGAATTGGATCAGTCAAAATGCCGCCCGCATTAGCCTGAAAACCTGGAAAGAAAAAGTATTTCGGAATACCGTGTGCCTGCGGAGATGCTCTCTGATGAAAGTCCACTATCCAGGGCTCTGCAGTTAAATACTCCAGATTAATGATGATGGGTTTTTTGGGGGCAATCAGTAGGCCTGCAAGGTAGCGATCGGGAAGGTCGCATCCAAACGCCTCAATCACTACATCGGGTGCCTCAACAGGGTGGCGGCTATTGTTATGACTCGCTTCCCAGGGTTGGACGTCGATACGACGATTGATTTCTGGGTCAACCCCAGAAGCGAGTAAATTAAGGGTTGGGAGATTGTCACAGAAAATGCGCACGTCTTGGCCATGAAGACTTGTTAAGCTTCTCGCTAGGCGCCAGCAAACACCGGCATCACCATAGTTGTCTACGATTTGACAGAAAATATCCCAACGCATGAGCAATTCGCTTTTTGAAACCCTTCAGCAGGATGTTAAACGGCTACCCGGATTGCCGGGGGTGTATCGCTTCTTTGATGAGGCAGGACATATTCTGTATGTCGGAAAAGCGCGCAACCTCAAAAAGCGGGTATCTAGTTACTTCCAGCGAACTCCGCTTTCACCACGGATAGAACTGATGGTGGGAAAAATTGTCCGCTACGAAACTACAGTAACACGCTCAGAAACCGAAGCCTTAATTCTAGAGAACAATTTAATTAAGGAGTTAGCTCCTCCATTTAATATTCTCTTCCGAGATGATAAGTCCTATCCCTATGTGATGTTGACGGGACACCAGTTTCCACGTCTAGCCTCCTATCGAGGAAAAACGGATAAGCGCAATCACTACTTTGGACCATTCCCAAATTCATGGGCGGTGCGCAATAGCGTGCAGATTTTGCAAAAAGTCTTTCGTCTGAGAACTTGTGAAGACTCTGTTTTTAAAAACCGGAGCCGTCCTTGTTTATTGCATCAAATTCATCGTTGTAGTGCACCTTGTGTCGGTCGCCTGAATGCGGAGCAATATGGGCAGGACGTAGCACAAGCAAAACGTTTCTTAGAGGGTGACCATAGTCGCGTACTCTCTGAGCTTGAAAAAAAGATGCACGCTTACAGTGATGCTATGGAATTTGAGATGGCTGCAGTACTAAGAGATCGCATTGCCGATCTTTCCAGTGTCCTGCAACAGCAGTCGATGGACACCGTTGCTGATGGCGAAGGTGATGTTGATGTCATCGCTGTAGCTCAAATGGAAGGTGTGGTCTGCGTCAATCTCGCAATGATTCGTGGTGGTCGCCATTTAGGTGATCGGGCCTATTTCCCGAAAGGCTTGCGTTCAAGCTCGGGAGAGTTGCCACCCCCCGCAGAAATCTTAGAAGCCTTTATCGCTCAGCATTACCTTGAGGAGAAGTCAGGTGATGGTGAGGCGACCACCAATTTAATTCCACCTGTACTCATTCTGAATCACCCATTGAGAAAGTTGGTGGATGATATCGCGGTATCAGAAGAAATTACTGAAGATGGTGTCGAGCAAGAAATTCCAGAAGGTTTGCATGATTTACTCAATGCTCAGGCTGGTAAGCGTATTACTTTCCTTCATCAACCACAAGGTCAGAGGCGACATTGGTTGGCGATGGCTGAGGGTAATGCCAAGATTGCGATAGCGAAGCGTTTGGTCGAGACTGGTGGACAACTAGCGAGAGCGCGAGCACTAGCTGATGTTTTAGTTTTGGAATTAGAAAGTCTTGAGCAGTTGCGTATCGAGTGTTTTGACATTAGCCATACATCCGGTGAGGCTACGCAAGCTTCTTGTGTGGTGTATTCCAAAAATGCGATGCAGCCTAGTGAATATCGCCGTTTTAACATTAATGACATTACACCGGGTGATGATTACGCAGCAATGCGTCAGGTCTTACAGCGCCGTTATGTGAACTTTCAAGAGTTTCCTATTGAGAAGATGCCGCAAGTGATTTTGATTGACGGTGGCAAAGGTCAGGTTGAGATGGCAAGACAAGTTCTCTCTGAATTTGGTATGGATATCAGCTTGATTGTTGGTGTTGCTAAAGGGGAAGGGCGTAAGGTAGGTCTTGAGATGCTCATTTTTGCGGACGGACGGAAATCGCTCGAACTCGGTATCGATAGTGCGGCTTTGTTATTAGTAGCGCAAATCCGTGATGAGGCGCATCGCTTTGCCATTACGGGCATGCGCGCTAAGCGTGCAAAAGCGAGGACAGTTTCTCAGTTGGAGGAGATTGAGGGTATCGGAGCGAAACGCCGTCAAAAATTACTAGCCCGTTTCGGGGGTTTGCGTGGTGTTTCCAATGCCACCATCGAAGAGCTCTCCAGTGTCGAGGGAATATCCACTGCATTGGCAGAGCAAATCTATAGGCAGCTCCATTGATTACCCAGCACGCTCGCATTAGTTTATGCTTGAGCTATGCCTTTTAATTTACCCATTGCCCTGACCTGGTTGCGTGTTGCCGCCATTCCGCTGGTCGTTGCAGTGTTCTATTTGCCTGATAGCTGGCTAACTCCTTTTGAAAAGAATCTCACAGCCACAGTCATTTTTGTTTTTGCAGCAGTAACTGACTGGTTAGATGGTTACTTAGCTCGCAAAATGAAACAAGAGTCGGCGTTCGGTCAATTCTTAGACCCGGTAGCGGATAAGTTAATTGTTGCCGCTGCATTGTTGGTTCTCCTCAACATGGATCGTGTTCAGGTTTGGGTTGCCCTTATCATCATTGGGCGTGAAATTACCATCTCCGCCTTGAGAGAGTGGATGGCGCTCTTAGGCGCAGGGAAAAGTGTTGCTGTACACATGGTTGGTAAACTTAAGACCACTGCACAACTGGTAGCGATTCCATTTTTATTGTTGAACGACACCATATTTGGTTGGCTAAATTGCGCACAAGTGGGTACTTGGTTAATCTGGATTGCATCCTTTTTGACACTTTGGTCCATGTTCTATTACATGAAAAAGGCTTTGCCTCAGTTGGTTGAAAAAGCTAAGTAAGGTCTACAAACCCATTACTGATAAGGACTTAGTCTAAATGTGAGCCTTGCTGGTAGATGGCCTTGCTCATGAATAATGCGTTCTCTCAAATTGTTTGCTAAACTGTTGCCCTGTTATGCGGGAATAGCTCAGCTGGTAGAGCGATACCTTGCCAAGGTATAGGTCGGGAGTTCGAACCTCCTTTCCCGCTCCAAGTTCGATGGGAAGCCCTAAAAAAGCTTCCCATTTTTGATTCATGCATATGGCGCGTTGGCCGAGTGGTTAGGCAGGAGCCTGCAAAGCTTCGTACGGGGGTTCGATTCCCTCACGCGCCTCCAGCATTTGATTTGACGAATGAAGCGTGTATGTAGCCTAAAATACTTACAAATGCTGTAAGCTCTAATGCGTTAACCACTTTGGGCTATCAAGGTAAACAATGACATTTCAAACTCTAAAACTTAATGCGCTTTGCTTAGTCTTATCTGCTCTACTGGGTGGATGTGCATCTTCTGGTGACTCTCCAACAGGTACGTCTAGTGAAGTCCAAGAAATTCAATCGCAACTCTTAGGTGATATGCCATTACCTGCAGCATCAAAAATTATTGGCTCTGATTCACTGATTATTGGTCGCGGCGATAACTGGGTAGGGCGTGTTGTTTTATCTGGTGTGCAAACCCCAACAGATATTTATGCATTCTTCCAATCTGAATACCCTAGGGTAGGCTGGACTACCGTGAGTGCAGTGAAATCAAAAACGAGCATTTTGGTTTTCACTAAAGGTGATCGCACCTCAACCGTAGAGTTAAATGAAGGTCCATTCACTGGCCCAAAGACAATCATCACTATTACTGCGTCTCCAAAGAATGCAAATGTAGTTGCGCCTAGTAAAAAATAAATAATAGAAAAAAATTGAGTAACAAGAATGCTGTAGTTCCGCTCTGCAGTTGAATAAGGCCTCATATAGAGGCCTTTCGTTTTAGTAGTCTAGGATCAGAGTCCGCCAGCCCTGATTAGACCGACAGCTTGACCTTCAACTGCAAAGTTCGGTTGACGTCTGTCTACCAAAATATTTTTGAAGTCTGGGTTCTCGGCTTGTAATTCAATCACCATGCCATCCGCAGTTTTCTTTTGGTTCCAACGTTTTACAGTGACTTCATCATCTAAGCGCGCAACTACGATATCGCCGTTACGAACCTCGGAAGTTTTTCGTACTGCAAGATAGTCACCATCCAGAATGCCAGCATCGCGCATACTCATACCTACCACCTTCAGTAAGTAATCAGCACCTTTACTAAACAAGCTTGGATCAATTGGCACTTGTTTTTCAATATGCTCAACAGCCATGATTGGAGAGCCTGCAGCAACACGACCAATGAGTGGCAGTGTGAGTTGCTGAAGGGCGCCAGAAGGTAATGACATCTGACGATATTTATTGGGATTGTGCGTTTGATTAAATCGTTGCGGAATTCGAATGCCACGGGACGTTCCCGGCGTCAGTTCGATGTACCCTTTTTTTGCTAATGCGCGTAAGTGTTCCTCAGCAGCGTTGGCAGAAGCAAAGCCCAGTTGCGTCGCAATTTCAGCGCGTGTTGGGGGGGAACCGCTTTCATCGATCGCCTTGGTAATCAATTCCAAAATCTCACTTTGACGTGAGGTGAGTTTGGGGAGGGCAGTCAGCTCCTCCGGAAAATCGACTGTATTTATATCCATACTGGGATTGTATACAGCACTTTTTGAATATTCAAGCAATTTAGAGGCGGATAATGGAGGAATGAGCTCAAAACCCAACATTTCTGAAAATACACCCCATCTTCTGGTTTTAGGCATGGGAGGCACCATTGCAGGCCTCGCACCCAATCCGAAAGAAAGCCCGCTTCAATACAAGGCCGGCCAAGTCGGGGTTGACGCTTTAGTAGCCCAGGTTCAGTCAGTGGTTCCTGCAGAGCTAAGGCTGGTTTCGCGTCAACTGGCTAATATCAACAGCCGCAATCTGACTGATGCTCACCTTACCGTGCTCGGGCATTCTGTAAGAGAGGCTCTGCTAGATGCTTCTGTGAGGGGAATTGTGATCACCCACGGCACCGATACGATTGAGGAAACAGGCTTATTTTTGCAGGCAACCTGTGGAAAGTTAGCGCAGACTCAGTCTAAGAGGGTTATTTTGACTGGGGCTATGCTCCCGAGTAATGTACCTGGAGCTGATGGACCCTCAAATCTATTGGATGCCTTGCGCTGGGCTTCCACACCTATTGATAACTGTCCTGGTGGCGTTTATGCAGTGATGGATGGACGTGGATGTATGGCAATGGATTTAGCTAAGCGCCACGCTACGGCTTTGAATGCACCATTACAAAATGCCCCATCGAGTTCGGTAGGCCTAATTAATCCATCTTGGTTATCTGGCGTGAAGGCCGTACAGGCTGCTTGGAATGAGGATTTACCTATTCCGCAGGAGGGCGAGTGGCCTTGGGTGGAGATTCTGACTAGTCATGCGGGTGCTCGTCCTGAAACCATCAGCCATTGGCTCAGTAGCGCTGTTCAAGGCTTTGTGCTTGCTGGTTCGGGGCAGGGCGGCTTTCATGATGACTGGATTAAACCTTTGGACCAGGCGATGACTCAGGGCGTTGCTCTGGTCAGGACGACTAGAACGGGTGCCGGAACTACTGTGCACAATATTCCCGAGGCAGATGCGCCTGGATGTTGTGCTTCAGGGGGTTTAACAGGACCTCGAGCCAGAATTGCCCTCCAATTGGCTCTAAATGCAGCAAAGCAGGCAAATAAAGCAGGTAAACCCCTGACTTGGCAGGATTTTTTTGCTAGAATAGCGGACTTACCTGAAATTCGGTAGGGACTAAAAGCTGTAAATATGTGTAGTTAGTTTTACCTACAATTTGTTACTACCTTGTCACACTGGCGCTAACTTTAAAACCATCGGAAGTTAGCAAGATGCTCAGGTGACTTTATCCTTAAGGAGTGTTAGATGCGTCATTATGAAATCGTCTTTATCGTCCATCCGGACCAAAGCGAGCAAGTGCCTGCGATGATCGATCGCTACAAAGCGACATTAGCCGCTGCTGGCGGCAAAATTCATCGTATGGAAGATTGGGGTCGTCGTCAGATGGCTTACATGATCGATAAACTTGCTAAAGCCCATTACGTTTGCATGAACATTGAGTGCGACCAGAAAACTCTGGACGAGCTCGAGCATGCATTTAAATTTAACGATGCTGTTTTGCGTCACCTCATCATCAAGACGAAGAAAGCTGAAACAGAGCCTTCCATCATGATGAAAGAAGTGCAACGTGAAGAAGCGCGCAAATCAGCTCAATCCGACGCTCCTGTAGTAGCGGCTTAAGTTAGAAATTTGAAGAGGAATACACAGACTAGAAAACGTATCAGAGTGACGGAGCGGCGTTGAATCATTTCACCCTAACTGCATTCTTGGTATCTAAAGACGCGATTCGATTTACACCAGCAGGAATACCGGTGATGCATTGCCAGCTAGAACATAGCGGCGAAGTGAACGAGGTAGGAGTGGCTAGGAAAATTCAGATGAGTGTTGAAGCCATAGCAATTGGTCCGATACAAAAGGG